>Ga0208771_1000034_pt1 | contig 95390 bp, 87 predicted proteins | sample AntAceMetag02UKX_FD_184775 | JGI IMG/M metagenome (GOLD analysis project Ga0208771, IMG submission 184775) | Saline lake microbial communities from Ace Lake, Antarctica - Antarctic Ace Lake Metagenome 02UKX (SPAdes) (version 2) | ecosystem: Environmental > Aquatic > Non-marine Saline and... | reverse complement strand
AGAAGGTGAATCGGATCCATCCGGATGGCATCGGGCTGCTTCAGTACATGTAAAAACGTTCGCAGCAGCTATCAGAAAGTGGATGTAGTCCAAGTCGCGGCATTTAGGTGGATTCAATTTAATACGTCACCCCCATACATATCTAAATTTGAATGCATCAAATGGCATAAAACTATTCCGGTCAACTGCGTAAGTCCTAACGGATTAAAAAAGGTATGGTGGACACTTTTCTCTAAAGCTTAAAAAATGTTCGGCGGGATATATTCTATCTCTAACTTTATCACTGGAAAACTCGATCGTGCCACTTCAACTGTGACAACATCTCCTGGCCAATGCTTATAAGTATTCGAAGACAAAGTCCCAGGTTTATATGCCATTCTGCAGCGTAGAAGAGGCTATCGAAGAGATAAAGAAGGGCAACTTCATAATAATTCTCGACGATGAATCACGAGAGAACGAGGGCGATCTGGTAATCGCAGCGGAAAAGGTCACCCCAGAAGCAATAAACTTCATGGCCAAGTATGGGCGGGGCCTGATCTGCGTTCCTCTGGCAGCAGAAAGGGTCGAGGAACTCAACCTCCCCCAGATGACTCAACAGAACACCGAGAAGATGGGGACTGCGTTTACAGTTTCGGTGGATGCCAAGGGCCGAGGCGTCACCACTGGAATTTCGGCCTTCGACCGAGCTGAGACCGTAAAGACTCTTATCGACCCAGAATCTGGGAACGCCGATCTGGTCATGCCCGGCCACACCTTCCCGCTCCAGGCCAAGGAGGGCGGCGTTTTGAGAAGGACCGGCCACACCGAAGCATCAGTGGACTTAGCAAGGCTCGCCGGTCTCAATCCTTCCGCGGTGATCTGCGAGGTCATGGCCGACGACGGTACCATGGCCCGGCGTCCTGAGCTTGAGGAATTTGCAAAACTGCATGACTTCAAGATGATCTCCATCGAGCGATTGATCAAGTACCGAATGCATAGCGAAAAGCTGGTTATGAGGGTGGCCGAAGTTGACATGCCCACTGAATTTGGCCACTTCAAGGCGATCGGTTACGAGAACCTGGTGGATGGTCTGTGCCATGTTGCATTGGTGGCGGGAGATCCGTCTTCTGAAGATGTTCTCGTCCGGGTACACTCAGAATGTCTCACAGGAGACGTCTTCGGATCCAAAAGGTGCGACTGCGGCGATCAGCTCCACCAATCCATGAGCATGATCAGCGAAAACGGTAACGGCATCCTTCTCTATATGCGCCAAGAAGGGAGAGGGATCGGGCTTGCCAACAAGCTTCGGGCATACCACCTCCAGGAGAACGGTTACGACACGGTGGAGGCAAACCACAAGTTAGGTTATCCTGCTGATCTCAGGGATTACGGGATAGGGGCTCAGATATTGGTGGACCTTGGAGTAAAGGAGATGAGACTTCTCACCAACAATCCAAGAAAGATTATCGGCCTTGAAGGGTATGGTCTCAAGGTCAAAGAACGTGTGTCAATCGAGATTCCACCCACCAAAGCAAACAGGCATTACCTGGAGACGAAAAGGGACAAGATGGACCATCATCTTCTGCTCCTGGATGGTACAAAAGAAAAGTAGACGCCTAATCGCGATCAGAAATGAAGGCGTTATCGATCTTTTTTGCAAAAACTCTTCAGAACTTGCAACACATGCGTCCATGCTTTTCAAAGTATTGCTGGTGATACTCTTCAGCCCGATAGAAGGTGACTGCAGGAACGATTTCGGTCACGATCTCTCGTTTGTAACGACCCGATTGCAGGAGTTGTTCTTTTGATGCCAAGATTGCAGCCTTCTGTTCTGGGTTGTAGTAAAATATAACCGATCTGTACTGGGTTCCAACGTCGGGACCTTGACTGTTGAGGCTCGTCGGATCATGAATTGTCCAGAAAATGTTCAATAGTTGATCGTAAGGTATGACCAACGGATCATATGTGACCTCCACAACCTCTGCATGGCCGGTCTTGCCAGTGCAAACGTCTTCGTAAGATGGGTTCTCCAAGGTTCCGCCCATGTAGCCCACCGAAGTCGAAATGACACCACCCATCTGTTGAAAGGTCGCCTCAACGCCCCAAAAACATCCGGCACCGAATGTGGCCCTTTCCAGCTTTCGCATATTTTCCATAAAGATCCTGCCTGTAGCCATCGACTCCTCATGTTCAGAAATGCTCAGATTTTTTGGTTCACTTGTTTTTCTGAGAAGTCGACTGAACGTGAGGATGATGTAATATCATGTGATTTCATCCAAGATTATCCTGTCGATGGGGCGATTATTCTGGCGCTTTGGGATGGGTAAGCTGGATAAATGAGTGTTGGATAACTCCACATAAGAAGTGAAATTGGCGCTGAGGGTGAGATTTGAACTCACGAGGCGCAATGCACCACCGGTTCTCTCGTTCGGCGCGACTTCAAGACGCGTGACTTCAAGACCGGCGCCGTGGGCCGCTTGGCTACCTCAGCACAGGAAATACTAGGCCTTGGTAGGATCTTCATCTTTTTAAGCTTGCCGATTGCCGATCACCGATCATGGTCGCCCCAAAATCTCGAAAGTTTTAAGGTTCGGCTCTTCCTTAAGAGATCTCATGCTGATACGTGGCACGTCACTCATCGAGAAGGGAAAGCAGGTCCAAGATCAAGACATCTTGATAGAAGAGAACAGAATAGTCGAGATCGGCCCGGATCTAAAAGGTGACGACGAGATCATCGATGCCAGAAGAATGCTGGCCATCCCCGGCCTTGCCAATTGCCATACTCACCTCGCGATGACACTCTTTCGAGGCTACGCCGATGACATGGAACTGATGCCCTGGCTTGAGGAGAAAATCTGGCCACTCGAAGCCAAGCTCACCGCAGAGGACATTCACTGGGGCGTGAAATTGGGATGTCTTGAGCAGATACGTTCTGGGATCACCTGCTACAACGATATGTACTATTTCATGGACGAGACTGCAAAGGCCACAAAAGAGATGGGGCTTCGGGCGGTCCTTTCAGGCGTCATATTCGACATGCAGCCCCAGCTTCTCGATGATGTCGAGCCATTTATCAAGAGATGGAAAGGTGACGAGCTGATAACCCCTGCAGTCGGCCCCCACGCGGTCTACACCTGTTCTGAAGAAACTTTGCTCAAAAGCCTGGATATCGCCGAAAAATACGATGTCATGCTCCACATACATCTTTCTGAGACGAAAGGGGAGGTTGAAAGCTTTACGAAAGAGCATGGCAAAAGCCCTGTTGAGTTCTTGGACTCCATCGGTTTCTTGAGCGAAAGGGTGACTGCAGCTCACTGTGTCTGGCTCTCCTCAAGGGATATCAAAATCCTGGCTGAGCGAAAGGTAAACGTCGCCCATTGCTCGATCAGCAACCAAAAGCTCGCTTCAGGAATCGCGCCATTGGACCAGCTCCAGAAGGCGGGCGCTAACATCTGTCTTGGCACCGATGGCGCCTCCTCCAACAACAGCCTCAACCTCTTCCAGGAGATGAAGACGGCGACCATCGCCCAGAAGTGCGCCCATTCAAGGCCCAACCTCTTCAAGGCCGAGGAGATTTGGAAGATGGGGACCACGAACGGCTACAAGGCCCTCGGCTTCGATATAGGACTGCGAAAAGGTGCTCTTGCAGACTTGGTACTGATTGATCTTGGTAAACCTTGGTTCTGTCCGATCTCTAACGTCCTTTCACATCTGATATACAGCATGTCAGGCGGTGTGGACACTACAATCGTGAACGGGAAGATCTTGATGAAAGGTGGCGTAATCCCTGGAGAAGAAGAGATATTAGAGAATGCCCAGGAACGATTTCTGGATCTGGTGAGCCGCTAACACCTATAGTGTTTAATGATACCTTTCGGACAAATGTCGAACTCGTAAGAGTTCGACATTTTGGCCTATTCGTGTCGTTAAACACTAATCTTTCGAGAACCGATCCGTCTCACCTAATCGGTTCTCGACTATAAACCACCCTAACTTGAAGATGCTTCAACTTTTTGGCAGCATCGATCCATTGCCCCCTTTCGAACGAGCCTTGAACCCTCGAAAAACGGGGGCGGTTCATTCCCCTACAAACCTTTACCACTTCTTTCGTCTCTTGATTTTGGGGACGTGTTTGGAAGCTCCGCCGAAGTAAAGAGCAATTATCAGCGTCGCGAGAATTGAGATTGTGATGAAAGTCTTGAATCTTGAAGGTCGTTCCACCTTCATGAGTAGTGCAAGCTCTTCAGTTGTCTCCACTGCTTCCACTCCAATATCTTTTTGCGCTTCCTCGCCTGAAACATACCAGATCTGGCATATCAACCCCACATTCCCTGGCTCGATATCTTCCTCTACTTCTACCCAGAATTCAGTCTTCTTGGACTTCCCTGGAGCGATTTCTCCAACCACGAGAGGGTCTAAAGTTTCATCGCTCATCTTGAACCATGGCAGAGGTTCAAGCTTCGCCCTCAAATTCACGGCAGGCTCATCGCCTCTGTTTTCCAGCGTCACCTCGATCCAAGAACTATGACCTGGTGAGAGATCGCCCTGAACTTCCTTCACCACAATCCTGGGTCCTGTGACAACAGTCACTTCCAGGGAAATGGTCTCTTGGGCTGAATCTCTCTGAAACTGGATCTCAGGATAAAGGGGATCTCCCCCCACCAGGACGTTATTTTGAACTTGGTAGCTTAGCTCCAGAACCATTGGGTAGACCTCTGCATTGGCATCCCCATCGATTCGCACCTGGAATTCAAGTGGACTTTTCGACACATCGCCACTCTGAAGAGATCCGGCCAGTTGAGGTCCTGACAAGATCTCCACTTTATCGTCTTTGCTCATAAGTCTGGCCTCGATTCCCATGGCTTTAGAAGCTTCAAGTTCCATCTCACCTTCGAGCGCCGCCAACATGTTCTCCATCTCACTTTGGGGCGACCTCTTGGGTTTCATGACGACATCGCCTAGGTTCTCAAGCTCTATCAAGACCGATCCCACACATCCTACCTTCATTTTGGAATCTACCGAAACTATCGCAAGCTTTGGACCGCCCTCCGCTTTGCAGTAGTCATCTCCAGTAGCGGTGGATACCAAAAAAACCGACACGATCGAGATGATCCAAAAAATGTGTGTCAAATCCATCTTAAGGTGGAACATTCTCATTTTTTCATCCTCAGATTGTCATTGCATGGTAACATATTCGTATCGTTAAGCACCATTCTTGCGAGAACCAATAAGTTTCATCTAATCAGTTCTTGACTATACATATTACATATCTCTACTTTCCAAGTTTTGATTTTTGCATACATTTGCCAGATTGTAAGCTGAATTAATGCTATTTTTATCGGAATATATGAGGCGTATTTAATTCCGTATGGTTCTCATATCATGCGAGACGCAAAGGTAGTTTATAAGCTGGGCGCGACCGAGGGAAAACTTGGAAAGTAGAGTTACATATTTCATCGGATCTCTCTTCCATCTGCACCAAAGATATGAACCCGGTGGATCTTTCGGCCATCTTCTTATTCTTCGTCATAGCTTTCGCACTAGGTCCTGGCCCATTGACCTGATCGACCTCTTGGATTGGGGCACGATCAAAGAGGGGACATATCCGCCCGATTTGTCATCTGAACTGTGAAAACATGTCCTTTGTCAGCAATCCAACAAGTATGGTTCACACCAATCCATTATCCTGGTTATTTGCCTTTTGTCCTTGCACCAAGATGTAAAGCATTTAATTTAAATTAATTATTGCGGACGCCCCTCCCGTTAAATTTTAATAGGCATGCGCTCATTTCCGATCAGTAAAAAATTGTCGGTCGTAGAGGCATGAATCTCATAAAACCTACATTGCTTGTGTTGGTAGCAATCGCGCTGAGTTTTGCGCCTGCTTCGGGCCAAGCTTCGATGGACCTATCCCAAACTGGAACTTCGAAGATGCCCTTCAACGTAAACCAGCCCGTGATCTACAGCATTGATCTAATGAATAGCGGGAGCTTTATGCGCTATAACGTGGTCCTGGACGTGGGTCCTGACTACAGAGATTACACAATTACGAAAAGATACACCAAAACGGTCGATCTGGACTCAGGGACCTCCAAAGCAATAGAATTCAAGATCAATTTCAGGTCGCCAGAGCTCTGCCAGGGTGAGTTTTGTGAATGGGCCTCAGATCCCGATGATACCACCACCTGGGAAAGATGTTGGTATCGAACATCGATCACTTCCAAGATGGGTGGGAAAATGGCGCCTCTTGAGAGTTACGACGGCAACCCGACCCTCATGAAGATGATCACGATTTACAAAGACGCAGAAGTCTCGCCGCGGATGGGCACCAATGAGACCCTCTACGACTATCAGCTCGATGTGTTCTCCAGCGCAGATGACAACGTCACATTGCAGGTGGCGCCCGAAACTACAGGACCATGGAACGACGTCAATACGAAGAGTTACACCACTCCTGGAACTTGGCAAACTCTAAAGTGGGAGAATGTATCACTCGACTTTGACTTCGTAAAGGCCCATTATAAGTTCGTCGGACGAAAGCAGTCTGAAACTTCCGAGGGACCATTCTGGCCCATAGACTATGAATACGGAAACGAAAGCGTCGCCCCCAACGATGGTTTTTCAGATACGCCATTCTCCTATGGTCTCGACTTCAAAGCCAACAAAGCTCTCGATGTTGTGCTGAACGTTTGGGACATAGACCAGAACCTGTTCAGGCCGATGGGACGGATGAGCTACACGAGCGCTCCGGAATGGGATCTGTTGGAGTGGCATGACATAAAGCCAAGCGAACAGATAGGGTCTGAAGGATCATCATCTTATTACTTTAGCTTCTATTACCCAGGATCGGAAAGCCCCTTGGGCACAAGCCAGGACGACGGCGGAAAAGTCTATCTCGGCCCGAGTATAATTCTGATAAAGTTTGGCAACACGACTGTAACGCCAGATGAAGGTAGCACCATCGCCCAGTACACTTACGGCGTCCAAGTCGATACAGGCCTTCCATGTTGCGACATTGAACTTCAGACTTGTGAGCCTGGAAGTTCTATCTGGAAGTCACAGGGCATCGCCACCTACAACGGAGATAGGGAGGTCTCCTGGGACAACATAACGTTCGAATGTGGTTTGGATGGTGTGGTGAAGTACAGGTTCCTCAAGGTGGCATCCCCGCCTGCAGTATATGACGGGCCTACCCTGACAAAACAGACCATCATAGGAGATGTTACTCCTGCAAGAGGCGTCCTGCAGGTCTTCTACGACAAAAACAATCGTTACAACTACACTTACACAGTTGGGTTTGAGAATGTGGAAGAGGACGAGCTCTGGGTCGAGCTTCTCGTAAGAGCGCCCAAGTCAACCTGGAAGACCGTGGGTGAAAAAAAGCAGTATGACGTCTCTGTTGGAGACCTTTCTTGGACCCTCAAGCCATTCTCGGACGTTGAGTTCTTGGGGAATGCCGAGTACAAGTTCCTCGTAAACGGCGTTAATAGCAATAAGGTATTCAAAGGGCCAGAGATCGTGGCGATGTACAAGGGCCTGAACTTTGAGAAAAACACCGGTAGCCCTAACAAATACAATTACATGGCTCAGGTGAACTCTTCAGAGAACCTTACCGTGGATCTGATCCATTCGAACGATAACGTAAACTGGGAGAACCTCAACGACGAGAAACGCTACGTTGCCAACACCGGATGGAAAACGCTTGTATGGAGCAGCAAGCCAGGATATAGGTACTACGAAATGGACATAACGTTCTATGACGAGACCTTGACAGGCATCATACCAGAGGCAGATGTCACATTAGAGGGATGAACGTGAAATCCTTAACATTTATTTTAGTTGCTATGTGCCTCATCAACTGCGCTCTTTGTGCTGAGGGACCACCGCCAAATAATGGCGGCGATTCTAGCAGCAGTCACGGAGGCAAGAAGATCGTGAAACTGGATCTAGACGATCTCGTAGGAAACTTTGAGAAATGGAAGAAAGAAGATCCAAAGCAGTTCGATTATATGAAAAAACTGCTTCACATACCCTTTGAACCTTCAGGGAATTACAGTACGCCAACGGTCTTGATATATTATCCTTATAACAACACCAACATCACCCGAAACGAGAAGCTCAAAATGATTGCTTGGGTTAAAAATGACAACCCAATCGAGGTGAGATCTAACATATACCTCCAATTGGAGGCAAAAGGCCCAGGCGAAAAGAACTTCAGCGCGGTGAGTTCGCAAAGGGTCGTACTTTCCAACGAGTACAGCGAAGATAGCAACGCCAGCATGAGAGATTGGTCTGACATCACGCCATTCCTCGATTCAAAAGAGACCGGGAACGTATCTTTTAGGATATGGTTCAACGACATGCACCGCACATATTACACCAACACCATGTACAACAAATCTTACCGCTCAGGCGATTTTTACAGCGAGCTGAACCTGAACCTGATCAACACGCCACCTGAGATTGATGAGGATTGCATCAAGGTCTCGCCGGACCAGGCAAGGTACAACGATCCCATAAAGTACGAGGCATGTTTCTTCGATTCGGAAGGGGACATGGTGAACGTGACGCTCCACGTCTTCGATGAGTTGGGCAACGAGCATAAGAACGCAACCCAGATAATTAAATCCGGGAAAAACGTGACATTTACCGCGAGCGAATACGGATTCTTTGGGGAAGAAGATGCAGGAAAGAACTTCACATACAGTTATTCATACGACGATGGGCTCAACGGCAGCGTAACGAAGACCATGCCGGGGCCAAGCCTCCTATCGTCTCCAAAAATATACACCTCCAACCAAAATGTGACAGCAGAGGATAATAACCAGTACTGGTGGCAAAGCTACACGTTCAGCATCAAGGTGAAGAATCCTGAAGTGAATAACTTGAGGATCGATCTTTACACCGACACGCCAGCTCATGGTGGAAAACATCAAGTGTCAAAGTGTATCAACGCCTCTAAAGAGTCTGAAGAAGCAGAGGACGTGAGCTTCACTCTCAAACCCTTCGAGGTTTCAGATGCTGGCCAGCCCTTTACATATTACTTTACTTATTCTGCACCTGATCAAGCCTCTAGATCGGAATCTGACCATGAAGCAGGGGGCGTCATCAACCCCAGGTTGGTGAAGTATCCGATACATTCGGGCGTGATGGTGGCAAACCTTCTTTTCATCTTGCTCATCTCCCTTGTGGCAGGCGTCGTGATCGAGAGGAGGTTGTATAGATGAACGCAATCGCCGTGAACGTAACTGCAGCGTCTCCGATTTCGTTGGTGGATATTCCACCTACAGACGTGCTGTCGAACTTTTTATCAGGGCCTCTCGCCAGCATATCTTCCAACGGGTTCTTGGGAGTGGGCCTCTTCGCCTTCATTCTGGCCTTGGGATTGGTATTGCATAAATTGAACATGATGAGGACCTATAAGCGGGTGGTCTCAACTTCAGATGGGCTTGAGATATCTGAAGAGAGCCTCAGTGAGGAGATGTTCTCTCGTCAGGGTTCCAACTTCAATGCCGCTGCTGTGGGCGCCTGGATTTTCCTGTTCGTTGCCTTCGCCTACTTTTACTTCTTAACACCAAGCTTGATCCCTAAGTACAACTATTTCCAGGTGCCTTCTCTTGCCTCAAGCCCCATAGGGTTCTTCCTATTCGGATTTCTTGTGTTGTTGCTGACCGGCACGGCTTCGGCTTTTCTTCCAAGGGTGTTCTACAGTTATTACCAAGTATCGAAGAATGAAAAGATGGCCATAATGCTCACAATCCCGCTCCTGGCAGTCTCCATAATAATATCGGTTTATCTAGGTACAATATGCCCTGCACAGGAGGTCAACCTGAGGACTGTGGCCTTTTTTGCCCTTTTCGTATCTCAGATCGCGTTGTTGTGGCCGGTTTACCTTGACACCTTGGAGGGAGTTCGATGAGACTTTGTATCGTGGGAATTGGAGGATGTGGCGGACACCTGGCAGAACATTTCCTCAAGAACGAGGACGTCACCGTATTGAAGAAATCTCTGGGCCGTCACGTGTCATTCGGTAGCGTAAAAGGGCTATGGCTCGAAGCTGACGTCCAAGAAACCAACAACCAAGATTTCTTTGGGTCTATTGAAAGAGGCAAGTATCCTGGCTATTTCATACCACACGACGTCATAAAATCCGATTCCAAGGCGTCAAGAGCGGTCCAGGATATCTACGGGTACGATATAAAGAAACAGGGGTTCATGAGGCAGGCCGAGTTCTTGAAAGCAGTCTTTGAAATATTCGACACTGACGAAGTGGTAAAGAGCGCGGCCCTTTCTGAATGCGAGTCGACAAACCCAATCTTGAGGAGGGCATGGGACCATATCCGCCCCTGTACCACCCTTGCCGGTGCTGAGAATAACAACAAGGCATCTGAACTGTGCGATGGGATACTCTTCTTGATATCTCTTGGCGGAGGGACTGGAACTGGTTTTGTCAACCCGATCACAGGATACATCCGAGGCGAGAGAAGCGCATATCCTGCATTTGTCCTGGCGGTGCTAACCGAGGAGGGAGTAGATCCGCAGCAGAGGGCTAAAGAGGCAAAGAGGGATATGGGCGCCATGATCTCTCTTTACGACCTCATCACCAAGAAGTCTGGGATAGGGGTTGATGGCGTGATTTTGGTGGATAACCAAATAATGATAGAGAAGTTTGGTCAGGATTATCCAGCTATCGATCAGTACATCTACCAGGCCATGAAGCCTTTTGTGGCGGGACACCATTATCCAGGAGAAGATCCGCCAAGCTTGGCCATGCGAGAGAAGTTCCTCGAAGGTTTGCCGAGCCCTCCGATTCTGGTTCCATGTTACTACCGAATGAAACGGCGCAACGATCCTGAAGACGAGTTAGTGAAAAGAGCGCTCAGCGAAGAAGGTCAGCTCTTTAGGTGTGACCCAAAGATGGCGGAGAGAGCTTATGTCTTTACGAGGGGGTTCATGGAATTTGACGAGATCGTGAACGCCGTTGCCAAATACACTGGTCTACCTAAAGATAGGATCGAGCCCTGGAGGAAGCTTGGTGAGAATAAGTGGGACGAGGTCCTGATATTGCTCAGAAACCCTTACGGTGGCAAAGATAAGGCATATGAGGACAAACTCACGTTGGAGTACCGCCTCCACAGGACTTTGAGGATGGCTCTCAAGTACATGGACGATCCTGAGAGCAAATTGATTCCGGAAGGCATGCCCGATAAGACCAGAGACGCTCTGGATGATTACTTTTATGGCAAAACTGGAATCAGGAATGAGTTCAAGCAGTCTTTAACCAGGATCGAGAAGGGCGAAAAGCCCTTTTTCCTCCATGAAAGAAACATATTCGAGGATAAATCCGAACAGGGTTTTGGAAACAATACGAATCATGAAACCCTTCCGGATGACGACAAGATACGCAAGATCGTGATGGAAGAGATGGCCAAGATATTGGGTGAGCGGGCTTAAGCCCGACTTTGCCCACCTTGCTTCATATTCCACTTCACATATACAGCCGTTTCCACATTAAAACAGCGTCTTTTCCGCGCCCGTAGTAGTTTTCCAGGCGCACTGCCTCTTTGTACCCAAGCTGAGAATAGAGCGCCAAAGCAGCACTATTTTCGACAGAAACTTCGAGCTGAACCGCCTTTGCACCGGCAGCGAGTAACTCTTGCTCCAAAGATTCTATCAAAGCAAAGCCAGCACCTCTGCCGCGGTTCAGCGGATGAACATCCAGGGTGATCACTTTTCCCCAATCGCCGCTCACAGCCCCCATCACGAATCCCAGGATCTTGCCCTCTTCTGCCACCAGGGCGATGCCCGTTCTCAGGAAGAATGAGAGCATGTCTTCAGAGAAGGCTACTTGGGGCGCAAAAGAAATACTCTCGATTGAAAGGATCGAGGGCAAGTCCCCATCTTTTGCCCTCCGAACTCTCATCACTTCTCAGATACCTGCCTGACCACGTCGGTGTAAGCCCCAAACACCGAAGGTATGTCGACGGTTCCCACAACGTCCACAATGCCCACCGCTGCGATCACCGATCCGGCTTTGTCCTTGATGGGCGCAACAGAGACCGGGACGTCTTTGTAAGCGCCACCTTTCGGCACCGTTCTGATGGCCTTCCCAGTCCTTATCACCTCTTCCAGAACAGGGCCAGAATATTCCACGTCGAGAACTTTGCCGCCTTCCACTCGAACGCCTGGGGCTTTTGCGCTCTTCATGGTTATGGGAAGGCCCAATATCTGGTTGATCGCCACAGCCAGGGGTGCAAGATCTTCTGATCCCGAATTCTCGGATATTACCAGCTCAGCCATGTGACCTTTTCAGGCTCTAATTGTTGATATAGTCTCCCTTCAGCGCCGTTCAATTTTGGCAGCCTTTGGCCCAAGTTCAAGCCTTTGGCACCTGCTCTAAGTGCGGGGCTTATTCTCCGCTTAACCTGACGCCTTCAAATTTTCAGGGCAGATCTTTTTCAGTATCGGTGGAGAAACCTTGCCTGAAATCCATGGTACTTGGCAAACCCTTCGGCGTCCCGCTGGCTCAAAGTCTTGCTGTTGAAAGAGACCATTTCCTGATCATAGAGGGCGTCAGGCGACTTTCTCCCAACAGAAACGGCGCTGCCGCAGTAAAGTTTCATCTTCACAACGCCATTGACCCTTTCTTGGCTCTGATCTACAAAAGCGCAAAGATCTGCATAGAGCGGATCATTCACGAGGCCCATGTAAGCAAGCTCCGACCAAGCTTCATCCACCGCAGACTTGAACCGAAGCTCAGCTCTCGATAGGACCAGGCGTTCGAGATCCTGATGAGCGTTCAAGAGCACTGTTGCGGCAGGATGCTCGTAGTTCTCGCGAGCCTTTAGGCCCAATACCCGGTCTTCGATCATATCGGTCCTTCCAACACCATGTTCACCTGCGATCTGGTTTAGCTTCGTTATGAGCTCCATACCACCTATCTTCTTGCCGTCCAGCGAGACTGGAACTCCCTTTTCAAACCCGATCTCCACGATCCTTGCGGGAAGGGCCCTTTCAGGCGACTTGGTCCAAGAGTAGATCTCCTCTGGAGGTTCGTAGAACGGCTCTTCCAGAAGGCCGCCTTCTATGCTTCTTGACCAGAGGTTTTCATCAATGCTCCAAGGCTTTTCTTTGGTCACTGGAACATCTATTCCATGATCTCTTGCGTAATCAATCTCCCATTCCCTGCTTAGATCCATATCGCGCATGGGTGCGATCACTTCCATATCGGTAGCCCTAAAGATGGCTTCGAACCTTAGCTGATCGTTACCCCTGCCTGTGCAACCATGAGCCAGAGCCTTTGAGCCCAAATCTCTTGCGATCTCCACAGTTTTTCTTGCGATAAGGGGCCTTGCGATGGCAGTTCCGAGGACATATCCTTCGAAAGACCCGTTCGCCTTGATGGAAGGGAATATGTAATCCTGAATGAACTCTTCCTTCGCATCGATCACGTAATGCTCATCGCTTAGCGCCTCAGCTCTTTCGTTTCCTCTCGCGATGTCTTCACTTGGTTGGCCCACGTCTGTAAGAACTGTTATGACTTTATCAAACCCATAACTCTCTCGCAGAATGGGTATGCAGACCGACGTGTCAAGGCCGCCGGAATAAGCAAGCACAATGATTTTGGACAAACTAACATCACCAAAAACGTACTCGACAGACCAGTTATTTGAACTCTGCGCCACCACTCATGCGATAACTCTATAACTTCTCCGCCAGTATTGGACGGTAATGATCCCCTTATTGAACACCATCGCGCTCAAAGTGGACTACGACGAGGATCGTAGGGAACTTCAGGCCCGAGGGGCTATCGGTATGCTGGTTCAACCGGCCCTCAACAGAATGAACCAGAGGTTGGCCGAAGAGAAACCCGCCCTGGTCCGAGATGAAGACATAGTTGCCTCAACCTGGCTTCCGCCCATTCCAAGCGACCCGTTCAAAAGGCTCGTCCTCAGCGAGGGCAAGATCGCCATAGGCAGGTTCATTCCTCAGACTGTGAGCATCGAGGTGACAGGAGAGGGCAGATCTGGGCAGGCCCACTCTTTGCCCCCCAAAAGTGACAACGCGATGGAAACTGAGGACATACTCCGGGTCATAGACGAGGCCTTGGACCTTGGGGCCAGCATAATAACCTTCACCGAAGGCGACCCCTTGTTAAGAGAAGACATCGCAGACCTGATCCGTCACGTAGATCCACAAAAGGCGGTAGTCGAGTGCTTCACCCGCGGCTTTAACATGACTCCAGAAAAGGCGCTAGAGCTGAAACGGGCAGGGCTATACAACCTTCTTGTTGGAATCTACAGCACAGATCCTGAAGAGCACGATCGAGTTCGAGGGATGGAAGGGGCATATCAAAAGGCGATAGAGGCCATCGAGATGGGGCTTGAAGCAGGCCTCTTGGTAACGATGTCCACCCATGTCAACGGTGGCCAAGTATCTCAGATACCGAATCTTTACAACCTTGCCGCGAACCTCAAAGTCCACGAGTTTTCGATATGGGAAGGGATCCCAAAGACGCACCAAGAGAAGATCACCCAGATCGAAAGGGAGACGATTCTCAGGTTCTACAAGAGGATCAACAAGACGTCTGGTGGGCCAAGGGTCTTTGCCAACACTTACTTCGAAGGAGAGATGATGGGCTGCATGGCGGGAAGAAGATGGCTTCACGTCTGCTTAGATGGAACTGTGAGAGCTTGTCCCTACCTGGAAGATGGCTACGGCAACGTGTTAAATAGCTCGCTCAAGGATATTTGGAAACATATAAGAAAATCAACTAATTTCAATCAGTTCAAAACAAATTGTCCTGCCCAAGAACTCTACATCTAATGAGCATTCTCAGCATTCGTCTTGGGGCCAAAAAGATCTATTGATCCTTTTAGCTCGCTTTCACATAAGTTAATTTCTATCGACGTTGTCCCTCTCAGCCACAGTCGCTATTTATAAAACTTGGTGGAAAATTATTAGTATAGATATCGCTATCACTATCACTTGAGAAGAGGATCAGCATGAGCGTCATCAGATATTTCAGGGTGAATTTCACTTTCTGGATGAAACGTATTTTCAGGAAGAAGAGAGCTAGGATAGGGATCTATGGTCCACCAAACGCCGGCAAAACGACCCTTGCAAATAGGATCGTGAGAGACTGGAGCGGCGAGGAGTTGGGGGGTGCTTCTGAAATACCTCATGAGACGCGGAAGGCGATGAGAAGAGATGGCATCACCATAACTGGGATTAATGGGTCTAGTGTTGAGCTTGACATAATAGACACGCCAGGAATGGCCACTAAAATAGATTTTAAAGAGTTCATGGCTTATGGGATGGAAGAAGTCGAGGCGAAAAAAAGGGCAAAAGAGGCGACAGAAGGGGTAATAGAGGCAGTCAAATGGCTGGACAATCTGGATGGAGTGCTTTTGGTCATGGACGCGACGGAAGATCCTTATACACAGGTGAACGTCACCGTCGTTGGGAACATGGAGGCAAGAAAGCTTCCACTTCTGATTGTTTCAAACAAGATCGATCTTCCCAACTCTTCTCCTAGAAGGATTAAATCTGCCTTTCCGCAACATCCAGTGGTGCAGATATCTGCACTCAGGGGCGCGAACATCGATGGATTGTACGAAGCCATAGCAAAGCACTTTGGGTGAATTTATGGGAGAAGTACAGATGGACTTGATCTCCGCCGAAAGGCTGGAGAACATGCCCTCAACCGAGAAGATCCAACTCATATTGGACAAGGTGAAGAATGGAAAGATCGTGGTTCTGGAGACTGGGTTGACCCCTGAAGAAGAGATCAGGCTGATCGAGAAGACCATGACAGAGATTCGCGTCGACGAGTTTTCCGGGATCGAGATCGAGAGCTACCCTGCCAAGAAGAGGGGATCTTTTATCGACAAGATCATGGGAAAAACTGATATGGTGTGCAGGATGACCATCGTGGGACCTGCCAATCAGATCAGAACGACCGGAAAGAACCGGTACGAAATCACCACCAAAGTCTCAATTGGTGACGGAGACTAGACCTGTATGCCTCACATGTGCACTCGATGTAAAAACGTTTTTGACGATGGCGTCGACATATTGAGAGGGTGTCCTGTTTGCGGGCAGAAGAAATTTCTCTTCGTCAAGTCCGACGCCCAAATAAAGGAGGTCAAGAGAAAACTGAATGCGTCTGAGATTGGTGGTCCTTACGAGCCCTGGCCCGAAAACGATGACAAACTCTCCGATATCTTAAAATCCCCTGGAAAAAAGAGAACTGATCCCGACAGAGTCCATCCTGACAATATCCATCCTGACAATATCCATCTTGACAATGTTCCTCAAAGCAAATTGGCCGGCGATGTGCGTGCAAAAGAGGGGGATATCCCCATGGGTGAAACACGTCAGTCGACGAAAATATTGGAGAGCGTTCGGCAAAACGATGACGATATGGTAGAAAGCATCAGAATGTCTGAGCCTGGCACCTACGAACTCAACCTTCCCACCCTCTTCGAACGCGACGAACTGGTGATGTCCGTGAAAGACGGGACCTATTTGATAGATCTCTCCTCTGCCTTCAAGAAGTACAAAAAAGATTGATTATTTGGATTGTTCTTCACTCTCCACTTTGATCTCGATCTTTTCCCAGGCAGGGTCTACTCCATGCAGATTCTCAGCTATGGATGATATGACCCTTCCCATGATCTCCTGGGTGAACTTGTTCATAGGAACCCTCTTTCCGTCAATGATCATCTCAGTTTTCACCTTTACACCATCCTATGTGTAGTGTTTAACGATACCTTTCGGACAACTGTCGAACTCTCATGAGTTCGACATTTTGACCTATTCGTATCGTTAAGCACTAATCTTTCGAGAACCAACTAGTTTCATCTAACCGGTCCCCGACTATAATTGGTTCTCGAACATATTTTTAATCGAATATGCATGCCGCGGGTGGGGTAATTGGACCTATTTCCCGCCAAAGATCATTATCGACGGCGTGAAAACCGTCGGATTGCCCACTGAGAAGGAGGGCGTCTGGATACTGGTTCTGGAATAAGTTCTGTTGCTCACCGAGATCGAGAACGGCGGAGTGTAGGTCACGGGGGTGGGCCCGCCCAGGGCGAGGACTTCCTTTGAGATGGAAGTGGTGCCAAAGCTGCCGCCCAAAGTTCTGACGTCGACTGGCTCTATGCCGCTTGTGGTGGTCTTTGGAGAGTACTTGATCTCTATAGGCGTAACGTGGGACGATGCAACTGCTTTCTTGCCCTTGGTGCTCAGGTCGATCGGATCTTCGGCGGCGACCAAACCTATCAAGAGCATAGAGGCGACTATGGCTATCAGAATGAGTTTCATACATTAACCTCCCATTTATTCCTTAGCGTGACTTTCGAGTTTTTACCATTTATTCCTTTTGATGAACTTGATTCGAGCTATAGTGCTTAAAGATACCTTTCGGATAAGTGTCGAACTCTCATGAGTTCAACATTTTTAAAATTATCCCAAAGGTACTGTCAAACACTATAAGTACACAAAATATTCACAGAATTAAAAATTGAAGGTGTCGGGGTCAGTGCTAGGCCAAACCAGCTTTCGGCGTGGCCTTTATGCTTTACTCTTGCGCCTCACCAGAAGGTGTAACCGAAATACCTGGCGGAAAATACCAAGCCAGTTGCGATTATCAGAAGGCCGAAAGCCCTCGATATCCATTTTCCAGCAGAAAGGTACCTTTCGCCGATCGCACCGCAAAAGGTCCTGGAGAAGGTAGAAATGGGAATTATGGGAACGCCATGGCCCACGCCAAAGACGAAGAGCATCAGACCTCCTGTGAGTGGCGCAACGTTCTGAGACATCAGCCATATCAAGACCGGAAAGACCAGTGATATGGCGCAAGGGGCCCAACCCAATGCGAAGAAGACGCCCAAAGAAAACGCACCGATGAAGGCGGAGTACTTGAACAAGGCGACCGAGACGTTGATCAGATGCTCTAGAATCGACTTATTTTGCCTGATATCGCCAACTGCCCCATCTCGTCGCAGTGAAGGCAGGCGAGAGGTGATTGGTTCTAGAATCTCTCCCAAGGGCTTGAAGCTGGTAATCCCCAGCATTATCATGAGAACCCCTGCAGCTAAGTCGAAGAACCTGGAATCTCTTAAGAATACCCCAAGGTTGGATATGAAGACTCCGATGAAGAAGAAGACCATCGCCATCCCCAGGGTGAAGGCCACCCCGATCATGAATCCTTCTTTGGGAGATGACTTGCTCTCATCTGCATCCAGAATCTTTCTTCGGTGGGTTGTCATGAGGTAAGAGAAAACGGCTATGAAGAGTGCAAGAGAACAAGGGGCAAGAGATGTGATTATTCCAAGGCTAAACATTCCAACGAAAGTAACCTCCTGAATGGGAACGTCAACCTCTTCCACATTTCCTGATTCGAGATTTCCTGCTCGCTGGAAAAGGACTTCTGCATCCTGAGTACCCTCTATCACGCCTTCGCCCATCTGGTATACGTGGTGAAACTCGGCGACTTTGCCATCGTCACCCACTAAGATTATCGTAGGATTGGCAAACCCAGATCCTCTGCTCCAGTATTCAACGTACTCGGATGCGGTGGGGTAAGGTTCAAAGTCCTCAACCCAAGGCCAGCTCACATCGACCCCCCACCAAGCTTCGGCCAATGTTTGGCCATCCTTGGAATAAGGGTTCTTCCTCATGTTTATTGTGACAAGGTTGATTTCAGGGTGATTTTCTTTGAGCTTTTGGAGTTCTTCAACCTGTGCTTCGAGAGAAGGCTCACATTCAATGCACAAGGGATTTTCGATGTTTGTTATGTGAAGAATCACCACTTCACCATTGAAATCACTCAGGCTGAAAGTACCTGCATCAAGATTGATCTTCTCGACGCCACCGGAATGATCGAACGGCTCTTCCAAAGCCCCACCGATTGGGAGGACCACAAAGATGAACAAAAGCAATATTAGGGCCCAACGGCCCTGACAGGAGAGCGTCTCGCTCGCCGATCTCATCGCGCTCAATTGATTCACTCGTCCCGGGTTTCATTGTTCCATCTATCAGAGTTATCTTCGTAAAAGTCGATGGCGTCTTTAACGTAAGAGCGAATCGGGCTCAATTGATTCACTCGTCCCGGGTTTCATTGTTCCATCTATCAGAGTTATCTTCGTAAAAGTCGATGGCGTCTTTAACGTAAGAGCGAATCGGGCTCTCGCCGCCGTAACCTACATAACTGTGCCACCCGACCTGAACAGATCCATTTGAGTCAGGTACCAGAGTCATTAGGACTGTTACAGGAACGTATCTGGGATCCCCATGAGGGTCGTAAGTCACAATAGCTTCGTTGGCAATATCGGCACTTTTTCCGTCTGTCAATAGGTCGTCGTATGTTATCTTATTGCCCATTTCTTTGAGGACATTATTGATGTCGCTCTCCTGCTTTATGCAGGCAGGACAGCCTCCGCGGTGAATCAACAAGATGATAGGTCCGTCTTCCAGATCTTCTAGGACCCATTCGGGATGTTTCACTTCGGAACCAGAATCAGAATGCTGATCAGGATATTCGATCCACCAGTCAGCGTCATCCGACCCGATAGAATATGCCTTTGTAGTGGACATCACGCTGAAGAAACCTGCTGCCAGAATCGTCCCCACGATCAAGGCTGCGAGAAATTTGCCAACCATCATATACGAAATATTACCAACTCCCACTTAATCTACAATATTATCCCCATTTCTCACACCAAGGTCCCAACGATCCGTCTTCTAAGTTCACAGTCATTCACATCACACATATATCGCAAGTATCTTAAAGGTATCAAATCTACAGATCTAGGACCTAAATTTATGTGAACTCCATCAACTCACAGAGAACCGCTTGGATTCCCGGTGGTTGGTGACTGGTATTCGTATATAAGGTTGCTGGATTGGTTATTAATCCACATTATATCACATATATGGACTTAGCTTTGTCATTATGATATGGTCATTGGCACCGAACTGTCGTAACTAGATTACTATTCGATCCTTCAAATGACGAGGGATGCTGGACGGAAAACTGGCACTACTTCTGTTGAACAACGCCGCCGCCGAACGTCAGGCGAGATCGTTGCTTGCCGTCTGCTACTTGTGGCGTGATCGTCACCTCACACTGGAAGTTCACCCTGCCCGACCTTGCGGCCAAAGACTTGGGCATCCTGAAGCCCGCACGTTGAAACGGTGAGACAAACGCTGGCGAAATGGCAGAATCAGAGTTTATTGGAGATGGAAGTTAGGGTAGTCACCCTGTAGCGTGTTGTTATTGCTCCTACTTCGTCACGTTTCAGGGACAATCCGAGATTAGCGACCTGATAGGATGTCGAATAACTCCAGCCTGTTGCGAGATCTGTCGCTGCAACTCACTCCGTGGTAAAATCAACAACAACAGCAAATGTATCTGTCACGTCAGACGAGGTAGAATTGTTCAACAACACTCATGGTGGAGACTACCAAAGTTAGAAAAATGGCAAAAGCGGGAGGATGAAGGAGACGATCGGCGCCCCCTCCCCCCCTATTTTCCTTTCTACTAGACCGTCATGCACTCGGACGTTTCGCAGTTGGCGCCGATAACGATTTCGTTTCCGACGTCGGTCTTGATGCGCCACATTGGCTCTTCGACCTCTGGGGTCAATGGCCAGCTGAGGCTTAGACCTACGAAGGTGCTGCCGCAGTCCATCGACTGCATGACGGCGATCGCTTCCTTAAAGTCCACCATGTAGCTGTCAAAGGATTGGACACCCAAAAGACAGTCCACTTCCATGGGCTTCGTCATCCCTATCAAAGGTGCCTGGGCCACGTAGTAGCTGTAGCACGTTCCGTTCACGTCCTTGTAGATGACGTCCCATCCCAGAACGTCCTCTGCCGTATGCCCGGCGGAGTTGTTGATCCGGGCAACCTTTGAGATCAACCCCTTTGACTCGACGGAGGGCTTGCATTTATCCTTCATGGTCCATTTGCTGCAGTTAGAGGGCTGACATTCGCCATCGAAGTACTTCTGCTCGTCGCATTCAGAACAGTCATCGAAGACGCAGACCGCGTACTCAGCGGTCCAGGTTCCCATATCTTCCACCCTATTCTCGATCTTGTAGCCCTGCTGCTCGCAGTAAGTGAAGTTCTGGCCGCACTTGCCCCTGTAGAAGTCCCAGGTCGGGCAGGAGGTACCGTCTGGGAAAACGCAATCACCATCTTGACATTCGTAGCCCAAGGCGCTGCAGTAGACACAGGAAGGATCGGCAATACCTTCTGCCAACGCTGGCATCGCGAGAATTGCCAACGCCAAAACTATAATTTTGGATATGTTCATCAAATTCACCTCTGTACATAATAGAGATGCTATAATATATAATAATTTTCGAAACTTCGGTTGAAACAAGCGCCATCTTAAAAAATAAATCCTTCCGCGCAGGGCCGAATCGAGAACCCCGCGCGTATCCCCGCTCACAGGATGAACTCACTGAATGAATATGGCGGGCCTTCCAGGCTCGGCATTCCGGCTCTTTCCCATGGGATCTTCGCCGGGCTCGTCTGCCGAATAGACCTCGACCGCGCAATCCAAGGACTTTTCCAGATAAGCCATCTCTCGTGCGAGAGTATCGAGCTCATCAAGCCTCAATGGCTCAGAGCTTAAGGAGTGTGCGCCTTTCATGAGCTTCTGAGCGTACTTGGATGCCTCTTTCTTGTGGGCGGCAACTTCTGGAAGTGACATGACACCTTTCATGAGAGCGCCCACGTTGAGGCCGTCTGCCTCTTTCAGGCTCAGAGCCTCTTTGAGCATGGCACACTTCCAGGAAGGTGCAGTGTACAAAACCACCTTCTCAGGAGTCTGGTTCGTGATCTTCAGGATAGACTCGACGTCCTCCAAGGTCTTTTTCAGGAGGTCTTCTGCCATCTCAGCTTCCTCGTCTATGAGGGACAAGTCTGGCGTTGGCCACCGAGCCAAAGAGACGTAACCGTCGCCCAACTCTTCCCAGATCTCCTCGCAGACGTGAGGCGTGAACGGGACCATAAGCCTCACCCAGGTTAAAAGGACGTTCTTGAGCTGATTCTTTCCGCCTCGCCTCTGGTACCACCGCAGATCGTTGATTATATGATAAAAAGCGCTCTGAAGAGCCCGCCGGGTCTGAATGGACTCTAACGCCTCAGAAGTCTCGACTATCCGCCGCTGGAGCCTGCTCAGTATCCACCGGTCGACGAGCGTCTTTTTGGCATTCTCGTCTATCTCGGAATTGGTGATAATATCCCAAGCAATGTTGTAGAACCTTCCGACCTGGTGCCGGGAGGATTCCACGCCCTCGGTTCTCCAGTCCGCATCTTGGGTGTGCTCTGCGTTTGAAAGAATGTAAAGACGTGTCACATCGGCACCGTTCTCTTCCACGGCTTCTCTCAAGGTTAGCAAGGGGCCCTTGGACTTGGACATCTTCTTTCCCTCAAGGGATACGAAACCGTTCACCGCCATGGCGCGAGGCCAAAGGTCCCGTGGGAATATGGCGACGTGATGGTAGAGGAAGAAGAGAAGGTGGTTTGCCACGAGGTCTTTTCCAGACGACCTAAGATCGACGGGGTACCAGTACTCAAAGTCGGTCCTGATCTGCTTTACCGTCTCTTCGGGTATGCCGGTCAATTCGGCAACATTTTGAGATTCACCCTTCCCTAAGAATATGTAGTCGAAGAACTCGGGCGGGAGCGAATCGATCTTCATCCCGGCGTTCACGTACTTTGCAAGGATGTAGTAGGCCATGTAAATGGTGGAATCGCCCAACGATTCGATCAGCCATTTTTTATCCCAGGGAAGGTTCGTTCCAAGGCCCTTGCGTCTGGCACAAGCCTTCTCCTTGAGCCAGTCCACTTTGTTCTCAAACTCGGTCCTGATCTCTTCTGGAATCAGCCTCATGTCGGCAAGACAGCTCAAAACTTCCCCTTTCCAGACGGGATCAGAATAGTTGAGGAACCACTGGTCTCGAACCATCTTTACGACACATCGAGTACCGCACCTGCATATCACCGGGTTTTCGCTGAACTCGTAGAACACCTCAGCGATGTTCTGATCGATCAGGTCTGAAAGAAGCTGATCTTTGATCTTTGATACAGGAATTCCGGCGTACTTTCCGGTGTTCTCTTTGAGAACGCCGTTATGAAACTCGCGTCTGTAAACAAACTTGGTGGCCGCTTCGGCTTTGGGATCGTTCTGGTCTTTTACGCCCAGTTCCTGGACCGCTTCGATCGCAGGGTACTCGCCATAATCTGGGACCTTGATCAATGATATGAACCTGATATCTCTCAAGTCTTCAGTAATGCCGTACTCGCTCAGGTCTTCGTCGTATAGGTCTTTCAAGGCGAGGTAGTCGTAAGGCGCATGAGCCGGAACGCTCATTACAATCCCGCTTCCGTTGTCGGGATCCACGAACGAAGCTGGCAAGGTGAGGACCTCAGTACCGGTCAGGGGGTTTGTTACTTTCTGGCCGACGAGTTTGGATCCATCGATCTCGCCGATCCGCTCGACCGATCTATCGGTATAAATCAGCTTCTCGTAAGCCTCGTTGCTCACAACCCAGGTCTCGTCGTTCACCTTGGCAACTACGTGAACCACGTCAGGATTTATCCAGAGGTTGGTCACTCCAAAGACCGTTTCGGGCCGGAGAGTAGCGCAGGGCAGGATCTTGTCGCCCCACCTGAACTTGACGAGGGCAAAGTCTATGATGGTGGTCTCTTCGCCCTTCAGTATGTCATGATCCTCAACCGGGTTTTCGTCGTTGGGACACCACCGAACTGGATGGCTCCCTTTGGTCACGTAACCTTTGTCTTGGAGTATGTAGTACTGCCACTCGATAAACTTCTTGTAGGCGGGATCGGTGGTGGTAAACTCCCGTCTCCAGTCGATTGAGTATCCGATGCTCTCCATCGCGGCTCTTGACTCTTTTCTGAAATAGTCAACTATCGCCTGTGGCGTCGTCAAAGTCTCGAAAACTTCAGGAGGGATTCTGTGATGTTTTGTGTAGACTCTCTCGATCTCTGGATCTTTGTTCTTCACAAGCTCGCTTAGACCGACGATTGGAGTTCCTGTGACATGAAACGCCATGGGAAAGAGGACGTTATCCCCATTCATCCGCTTGAACCTGGCCACCACATCTCCGATGGTGAAAGTTCTGGTGTGGCCTGCGTGCAGGTTCCCGTTGAGGTATGGATAAGGGATTGTTATCAAGAACTTCTCGCGGGTGTCAGGTTCAGCCTGGAACACTCCTTCCTCTTCCCACTTTCGTTGCCATTTGGATTCGATCTTTGAAGCTGAATAATCTTGAAGCAAAAAGCTAATCCTCCTTGGTAAGTCAAAGAGACCTGTCCTCTTCTACCATCGTTTCGATCCTTGAGACCGCAATATCGATCCTTTCTGTGGGCTGTGTCACCGAGAACCGGACGTAACCTTCGCCATATTCGCCAAATCCAACGCCAGGCGTCGCGACAATCCCGAGTTTTCGTATGAGATTTTGGGCGTACTCAGCAGAGCTACCCTCGATTCCAGCCCAGATGTAGAAAGTAGCTTCGGGCATTTGGACCTTTAACCCAAGTTTGGCAAGGCTCTGGTAAAGGTTCTCTACCCGCTTTTTGTAGGTCTCTCTCATCTCGACTACGAACTTCTTGGACTCAGGGTTCAGAAGAGCGGCTTCTCCTGCGTCTTGAACCGCGCCGAAGATTCCTGAATCGATGTTGCTCTTGACCTTGCCGATTCCCTGGACGATATCGGCGTTTCCCACCACAGATCCGACGCGCCACCCGGTCATGTTGTAGGTCTTGGAAAGCGAATGAAACTCGACGGCAACGTCCATCGCCCCTTTCACTTCCAAGATGCTTGGGGGCCGAGTCTCGCCAAAATAGACATCGGAGTAAGGGTTATCGTGCATCAGCAAGATGTCGTTATCTGTGGCAAAGTCGACCATCTCTTTGAAAAAGGAGATGTCAGCACAAGCGCCCGTGGGATTGTTGGGGTAGTCTAGGAAGATAATCTTGGCTTTTTTTGCCACCTTTGGATCTATCGATTCGAGGTCAGGGAGGAAATCGTTCTCTTTTTTCAAGGGAAGGGTTACTGGAACGCCTCCTGCAAATTGGACCGAGGTCTTGTATACAGGGTATGCAGGATCCGGCACGAGTGCGAGATCACCAGGGTTCAAAAAGGCAAGAGGTGCGTGAGCGATTCCTTCCTTGGAACCTATGAGCGCTACAATTTCAGACTCGGGATCGAGGTTCACTTGGAAAGTTTCTTTATACCAGTCTGAGATGGCGGATCTGAAGGAGAGCTTACCCTCGTAAGAAGGGTATTGGTAATTCTCTGGATCTTTTGCGGCCTTGCAGAGCGCATCTACAATATGAGGTGGCGTGGGCAAGTCCGGATCGCCCACGCCCAGGTTTACGACGTCCACCCCTCTATTCATCGCCTCGAGTTTGGCTTTATCAATTGCTGCGAACAGATAGGGGGGGAGGGATTTTATCCGATCAGCGTACATTTAACTATCTCCGTCAATGATATACACAGGCAGCGTCGCCCTGATTGCTTTTTAGGGCCTTAAGAGCACCGCACTTTCGAAGTAGTTCACGTTGTATATAAAGGTAGAGGAATAGATGCTGAATATGGACGATCTGGCCTCTTGGATTCCCACAGAGGCCTTGGAGCATTATAAGAAAAAAGGCATATTGGAGCTTTATCCGCCCCAGGCTGAGGCTGTGGAACGAGGCCTTCTAGAAGGAAATAGCATGGTGGTGGCGGTTCCAACTGCTGCAGGAAAGACCTTGCTTGCGGAACTTGCGATGTTAAGGGCGGCCTTGAGAGACGAGCGGTCCCTTTACATCGTTCCCCTAAGAGCCCTCGCTTCAGAAAAGTACGCAGCGTTCCAAGAGTTTGAAGAACTTGGCGTCACGACCGGCGTTAGCACCGGCGAGTTTGAAAGGCGCGACGAGAGGTTGGGCAAAAATCACATTGTGGTGGCAACTTCAGAGAAGGCAGACTCGTTGATCAGGAACGGCGCCTCCTGGATAAAGGACATCTCGGTCTTGGTCGTCGACGAGATTCATCTTCTAAACTCGGTCAATCGAGGCCCCACCCTCGAAATGACCATCACTAAATTGATGCGTTTAAACCCCCATATGCAGGTTATAGGGCTTAGCGCTACTGTCGCCAACGCCTCGCAGTTGGCAGAATGGCTCAAGGCAGACCTGGTCTTGAGCGAATGGAGGCCTGTCGACTTGAAAGAGGGCGTTATCCTCGACGGAGTTCTCCATTACCCAGGCGAGACCCAGTCTATCAAGAAAGGTCGAGACGATCTGGTGGCCCTGGTCAAAGACACCCTGAGCCAGAACGCCCAGATGCTGATCTTCGAGAGCAGCAGGAGAAATGCCGAAGCCACTGCGACCAAGTTGAGCAAACTTTTGAAAGAGGAGTCCCAGGAGCGTTACGAAAAGGTCCTTGCAACCGGCGAGAGCGAAACTGGAAAGAAGCTGGCCAGCTGCGTGAAAAAGGGCGTGGCTTTCCATCATGCTGGACTTTTGCCAGAACAGAGGCAGATGGTCGAAGATGGGTTTCGATCCGGCGAGATACGGGTGATCGCCAGCACCCCGACCCTCGCCGCAGGCCTGAACATGCCTGCAAGAAGGGTCTTGATCAGGAGTTACAAACGGTTTGAGGGCAGTCGAGGAATGGTTTCCATACCTGTGATGGAGTACCGCCAGATGGCGGGCCGAGCAGGTAGGCCTGGCCTTGACCCTTACGGCGAATCGTTCCTCATGGCAAAGAGCAAGTCAGAATTGGACGACCTGATGGACCACTACGTTCACGGTGAGCCCGAAGAGATCTGGTCGAAGCTCGCCATGGAAAACGCGCTCAGGACTCATCTTCTCTCGACCATAACCACGGGGTTTGCATCCAGCCACGAAGAACTCAAAGAGTTTGTCAAGGCCACTTTTTACGCTCACCAGCAAGACGCATGGCACCTTGACACCGTGATCGAAAAGATGCTGGAGTTTCTCATAGAAAGCGATATGATAACCGAGGAGCTAGAACCAACGCCGTTGGGCATCCTCGTGTCCAGGCTCTACATCGATCCGCTCAGCGCAAGGATCGTGGTGGACAACTTGAGGTCCAAGGATCAAATCACTGACCTATCCCTTCTCCATCTCATATCGATGACCCCTGACATGGAACTTTTGTATGTACGGGCTTCAGACGGCTGGATCGAGCTATTCATAGATCAGCATCATCTCGAACTCTACCCCGAAGACAATTACGACTGGCTGCTAAGAGAGGCCAAGACCACCTCTCTTTTGATGGATTGGATATCCGAGATGGCTGAAGAACAGATATCTGGCCGGTATCATGTGGGGCCCGGTGACGTAAGGAGGGTTGCAGGGACTGCAGAGTGGCTCATGCACTCGGTTGCGCGCCTTTCTCAGCAGCTTGATCTCGGCGCCACCTACAACGCATCTTTGTTGGAAAAGAGGATTCATTACGGCGCAGGTCCTGACTTGATGGCTCTGCTCGACCTGAAAGGAGTGGGCCGGGTCAGAGCAAGAAAGCTCCATGAGGCCGGTTATACCAGCCTTGAGAAGATCCAGAAGGCGGATCAATCCTCTTTGAGCGAGGTCATCGGACCCAAGACTGCAGAGAAGTTGATGGCTCAGCTTCGAGAAATGATGCCGGTGAGGTAAGATGACTGAAGATAAGAAAGAATCTGAAGAATCTAACGGGGCGAAAACGCCAGAATCGTCAAAAAATCCCGAGAAGATGGATACAGTTGAACTGCTAAAAAAGGCGGATCCAACGAGCCTGAACCTGGGCGGGATCGTCCCCCTCTCGACGGTGGATTGGCCCGGGACCGCCTCGATGGTGATATTCATGAGAGGGTGCCCACTCAGGTGTCCTCACTGTTTTAACGATCATCTCCAAACTGGCGAGAGTTTTGAAGATCTCGCCTTCGTGGAAAAAGAGATCGAGAATGCAGCTCTGTTCATAAGCAGCATCGTCTTTTCGGGCGGTGAAGCCTTGATGCAGTCTGATGCAGTTCGGTATATCGCCGGTTTTGCCAAAAAGCTGGGCCTGAAGGTGGGAGTTGAAAGCTGTGGATTTTACCCAGAAAGGCTCGCAAGCTTGCTGGAAGAATGTCTCCTTGACCAGGTTTTTCTGGACGTGAAGGCTACCTTGAAAGATCCGGAGTATGCCAGTGCTACAAGCAGGTTTGGTGTCGCCCCTAAAGTGATCGAATCGCTGGAAATTTGTCTTGAGGCTGGAGCGCCTTTTGAGGTCAGGGTCACCGTTTTTCCTGAGACTGCAAAATGTGTTGAAAATATTGGAACGACGCTTTCGCATATGGGGATTGGTTTGGTCACGTTCCAGCAAGGCATGCCAAAGGAAAGCGAAGAGCCTTTTGAGCCGGTCCCGAAAGATCAGCTTGAGGCTTTCGCCGAGTCGTTTCGAGCTTTGGGCATAAGCGCGAAAGTTCGAATCAAGGGAGAATTGGATTGAAGATCATAGGATTTGTGGGGATGCCAGGTTCTGGAAAGTCGGTTGCCTCCAACGTGGCTTGCGATATGAAAATACCGGTCGTGGTCATGGGCGACGTCATAAGGGAGGAAGCAAGAAGGCTTCAATTGGAGCCGACAGACCAGAACCTGGGACAAGTGGGAAACTCCTTGAGGGAAAAAGAGGGCCCTTTTGCCATCGCCAGAAGATGTCTAGAGAAGATCGAGACGCTCGAAAAAGCCGGATCAAACCCTTCAGTTGTGGTGATCGAAGGGATCCGGAGCAAAGACGAGGTGGACCTTTTCAGAGAACAGAGTTCTGATTTCCGACTGATCGAGGTCTGGGTACCTGACGATATCAGGATGAGGCGGATTGCAGCTCGGGGGCGAGCTGACGACTGTTGTGGGGCCGATACCAAAGAGGCGATGGACAAGCGGGATAAACGTGAGATGGGTTGGGGGATGGGTGAGGCCATAAAGTCTGCTGACATGAGGGTCGAGAACGGCGGGTCGCTTGAAGAGCTCGAAGGAAAGGTAAGAGAAGTGCTACGCGAGATAGAGAAAACCTCAGACTCGATACTTAATGCAGCATCCCAAAGAAAATCACTTTGCTAATGGAAACATTGGAGTATGTGTTTTAGATGGAGCCTGAAAAACCGGTCCTGTGAAGAAGTATTTTAGGGATGAACGCTACCACATGAGCTCATGAAAGAGTACTCCAACGACGAGATCACTGTTCGCTGGGACCCAAAAAAGTGCATCCATTCGGGTGAATGTGTCAAGTGCCAGCCAGGAGTCTTCGATCCAGACAGGTCCCCCTGGATCAAGATGGATGCGGCCAGCACCGAAGAGATTACAAAAGCCATCGACAAGTGCCCTTCTGGCGCACTCTCCTACGTGAAGACGACCAAAGCAGAAAAGGCCGAGCCAAAAAGTGAACCTGCTGCAAAGATCCGAGCAATGAAGGATGGGCCATTGACGGTGCAAGGAAGCTGCATTCTGATCGACGAGGACGGGTCCATTCTCGCCGAAGAAGGGCCCTTCGCCCTCTGCAGGTGCGGTAAATCCAAAAAGAAACCCTATTGTGATGGGAGCCACAAGAAAGCATAGAACTGATCGTGTTCGGCAGGACATTTGGGACGAATGCCAATTACCGCCACCTGTCCGATCAAGTCACATCGGGACTCATCCCAAAAAGCCGATCAGCATTATGTTGTGCAGATTTTGCAGACACAAAAAACTAAGTCAAGCTTTCAAACTTTGAAGAGGATTGGAAACGCTCACTACCCAAAGGTTCATGCCCGAAAGATGAAAACTGATATGTTATATTTTCATGAGAATGTCAGTTCGATGGCATGTTTAGGCTATTTTCATGGGAAAATCAGTTAAATGATGAATACACATTTTTGTACCACTAATATCCAACTCAAGGGTCAGTTATGCATATCACTGGTACACCACTTAGAGCGATCTTCGTAGCAGTTCTAATATTAATATTAGTCTTGCCCACCTTCTGCCTGATCGAAAGTGCGTCTGCCGCTCCGATTAAGTACACGCTAGAAGGTTATACGCTAGATCCCAAGGAGAAATGGACTACCGGTGCCATAAAGGGATGGTCAGAAGGTGAATGCATACCTTTTCGGTATACTGTGACCAATTCTGGATCAAATCCAGAGTCATTACACCTGAATATAATATTCGATAGCGAGAAAGATGGAATAGTAGGGGTCGAAAGTTTCGAAGCCTTTCAGATTCCTGCAGGCACAATCGAGGGTCCTATCTTCGACGGTGAGGTAAACGGTTGGTACACTTGGGATGTAATCGTGCCCAGGGGTTCGACCTATATATTGGAGTGGTGTGCCCAACTTGGATTCGAGTCGGGGCTTTGGCCTGGGGCGAGCATCCATGTGAGCGCCAAGAATGGCGGAAGCATGGACGTTCCGATAATGGTTGGCGACCTTGAAACTCCTGACGTTTACGTCACAAAAACCGCAAGCTCAAGCTGTGGCGAAATCCGTTATACGATCCAATACGGCAATTGGGGTAAAATTGATCAGACCAGAACCGTTCTTGTCGCCTATTATGATGCAGAACAGGTTTTTGTGATAGATTCAAGCGGCGGCCTTGATGATGGAAACTCTATTGCATGGCAGATAGGCGATCTCGCTTCTGGAACTGTCGAATCGTTAAGTTACGTGATGGCGATAAAATATCAAGTCCTCCCAGGTACATCGATCGCTTCAAACGCATTCATATCAGGCGATTTGGCAGAACGCTCCACTAAAGACAACTCTTGCGAAGTGGTGGCTTATGCAAAGCTGCTTCCTCGAGTGAATGCAGGACTCGAAAAGACGATCTTAGAGGGCGAATCGACTGGATTAGGGGGCAATCCAATTGTCGTTGGAAGTTTTGGAAACTACACAACCCTCTGGACTCCAGCATATGGCCTCGATGATCCTGCAAAACCAAACCCTACGGCATCACCAGGCAAGACTACAACTTACGTCGTGAAGGTGACGGATGCAAATGGATGCAGCAACCAAGATGAAGTGATGGTGAATGTATTGTCAAATCCGTTCTGCCAAATCGAAGGACCAGGGTCGATCTGTGAGAACAGTCATGTTGCAACCTTTTATTATGTGGGCGAAGACACAAGCATGGCAGATTTCGGGTTCATATGGTCGATCGATGGTGTCGTGGTCGGAAACGACGAGGCGATCGACGTAGATTTCTCACATTTTGGTTTTGGTCAACACAGCTTGATCTTGGACGTCTTTAAGACGTATCCTTCCGGAGAAGTGACCTATAACCGCTGTGTTCACCCGATAACTTATATCGAATCGCCAAAAGTCTCTATAACCGTCAGTGGATGAGGCTGGTGTTAAGACTATATGGCAACCCACTCGACCTGTGATGTCTCAAAGACTTGGACAATCCTTGCATTGTCGGTCCTTTTAGCACCGGTCTTTTGTCTGCAAGTTTTGGCCTTTGAGGATCCGATATACTCTGGAGACATCTGTACTTTTGAGCCGGTTGACTCGTCAGCGAACTGGACCTACAGCTGGAACGCCTCGGATGGCCACCCCTCCAGTTCAGACTCGAGAGTTTTTGAGTGGACCGCCCCAATGGTTTTCTACACGTCCAAGTCAATTCTCATCACCCTTATAGTCTCTAACAGTTATTGTCCCAGCACAGATGAGATGGCGGTGACGGTACACCCAAAGCCCGGCCTTGAGGTACGCAAATGGCTTGAATCGCCAGATAGCGTGCCAAAGGTGGGTGACGTTCTATCCTACAAGATCAAGATAATCAATGTCGGCCAGACAAAAGTCGTGTCGATCCCTCTGGTCGATGACTATCCCGAGGACGTGATGATCCCCCTTGGTTCAGATATTCCATGGGACGAAGATGACGGAACGAAACTTCGTTGGAACAATCTCGTAGATGACCCCCTCGATCTGGGCGAAGCTGTGGTCATTTCAGCGGACTTTCGTGTCATCTCTTCAAGCTCTGAGGCGGTGGTCAATTTCGCCAGGATCGAGGATGCAAAGGACGATATTGGAAATTCGATTTCACCCATTTTTGACGAAGAAACAGTCGAGAAAGTAGACGTATTTGATGACCTTGGGCCGGATCGAACCTGTGAATACGCCACCATCCACTTCTTTGCGGCATCGAGGGTCGAAAGTTGCAAGTGGAATGCGTTCGACTTGACCGGTTCAGAGGTTGGAGGCTTTAACGATACCAGAACATCCAAGGTCGAGTGGACTCCAACCGACTCTGGTGAGTATAACATCACAGTCCTGATGAGCGATCACGATTGGACCTTGCTACGTCATCAGACCGTTTCGGTTTCGCCTCGGCCCAATTGCACCATAGTTGGAGAAAATGTAGTCTGTAACGACACTTGGACCACTTTTCACGCAATTGTAGATCCAGATTGTTCTTATCGGTGGGACGCCTCGGCCGGGTCCTTTCGGGCAGACGATTTGCCATCTGTAGAGTGGCGATCTCCAGAAGTTCCAGGCGAGTACCAGATCAACTTGACCGTTGTTTCAAAGGGGGGTTGCTCCTGTAGCGGCACTCATAGAGTTGAAGTTGAACCGTGTGCGTCCAAGATCAGTCTTGTAAAGGACTGCATATATGAAGATCCCACAAGGGTGGGTGACACTGTAGTTTATACTTACTCGGTGACAAACGCTGGAGATCTCTCACTTGGGTCAGTCAACCTCACAGACGTCCAGGAGTGGGGTCCTGGCTGCGATCCCCGTTATGTAGGTGGCGATTCTAACGAAGACGATCTTCTTGATCCTGATGAATCCTGGAGGTACGAATGCCTTTACGTCGTGCCAAACCCCGCCGATTATGAGATTCTATCCATAATGTCCACAGCTAACCCTCTGGCAAGGCAGATCCAAAGGTTGAGCAGGACGACCTCGAGGCTCAAGATCAAGATAGCTAATTTGATCGACGCACGAGAAAGGTTTGACTTTCCCAGGGCCGAACTTGAAATGTCGCAACAAATTGTCCTTGGCAAGCGTGTTACGTTTTACAACTACACTAACTCTTACTCTAACGAGCGCCTGAGTTTGATGAAGGACGAGCACGATATTATCATCAAATCCGAATATTATAATCCCATATCTGACACCGTCTTGACATCCGTTTATGCACCTTCGGGCGAATCTGTATCAGATTTATATATATCGAAGCAGACGAAAGAAAGCCTGCGCCTCGAATACGACAAGCCCATGCCAGGATACTGCACCTACACCATCATCGATTATGGTACTGGGGACTCTCTTATTTCCATCGTTGATGCCACCGGCGCGACCATCGAGCGAAATTACAGAAGAGTCCCTGGATACCTGGTTTACGAAAAGGAGATCTGGCTCCACAATACCGCCACCGTCACAGCTCAGGATCTTCGCGGAAAAACGGTCTTGGATTGGGATGTCTACTCGCTAAAAGTCGAGCCGCCTCTGCCAATCCTCAAAATAACGAAGATTGCAGATCCCGATCCGGTAAATCCTGGGGAACTTCTCACTTACACAATCGAGTATTCAAACCAGGGGATGGTCGAGGCTCACGACGTGGTGATTGTGGAAACTTATGACGAGAACGTGAGCTTCGTCTCTTCGAGTTCAGAACCAGATTTCATCTCAGGATCTGAGCGCAACAGATGGTCTCTTGGCGACTTGATGCAAGGAGCTTTTGGGACCATAACGATAGATGTTCTGGTCGATCCCGGTCTTGAAACGGGACATGTGTTGGAAAATCTGGTCAACATCTCGTGCAGTGAGAACGTGACCGAAAACGCCAGCGTCATAACTCGCATCCTTGCACCCAATATCAAGATCTGGAAAGAAGATTCGCCAGATCCCGTAGATGTTGGGTCTTTGCTGAACTACACCATCATATATGAAAACCTTGGAGATGCTGCGGCTCACAATGTCGAGATCAAAGAGAGTTACGATGCGAACGTGAGCTTTGTCGCCTCAAATCCAGAACCCGATGAGGGAACAAACGATCACTGGACCCTCGGAAACTTATCCTCTAAAGAGAAAGGCACAGTCTTCATCACAGTTCAGGTTCGTCCTCAGACGGGAAATGGAACTATTCTCAACAACACAGCAAGAATCACCTGCAACGAGGGTTTCTTTGAGGAAGCAAAGGCCAACACAACGGTGGGCGCGCCCATCCTCAAGGTGAAAAAGGTCGCCCCATCGGATTTGGTCCGACCGGGATCTTGGCTGAATTACACGATAACCGTAGTCAACGAGGGGACGGCGAACGCAACAAACGTCATTGTGACCGACGTAATAGATCCGAACCTAGATTTCAATATCACGAATTCATCTCCCAATTATAGTCACAACGACCGTACATACATGTGGCATTATGAGAGTTTGGGTCCTGAAGAGAGCATATCCATCAAAATAAATACCACAGTCCTCGACAATACTTCACCCAACTCCTCAGTCATATACAACCGCTACAAGGCAAATTGCACTCAGTCAGAGGGCGTCTTCTCGACTCTGGTCACCTGGGTGATCTCTTCTCTTTGGATCGATAAGATTGCGGAAAAATCGACATACGAAACCGCTGAACAGGTAATTTATCATATAACATACGGAACCGATCTGAATCCCACGGCCTCGAACGTTACCATTGTGGACCACTTTCCACAGGATCTGGTCTATGTGAGTGCCACTCCCTCGCCGGACACCATCCGCGACGGCGTTTTGATCTGGAACATGGGGCCGCTAGAAGAAAATCAGACCGGATCGATCGAATTATTGTTTGACATTCTGAAACGGCCTGATGTTCGATTCGAGGAAACGTCATCTATTTCTGGTGAGGGTTTTGTATCACTGCGAAAACACTTATCAACCACTCGAGATTCCTACAAACTGATAAATCGAGTCAACATCACAGGTTGTTACACTGGAACTAACAACTCCTTAACGTCTCACGAGGATTCTGCGAGCATCACGGTAACTGACATGGCAGGGGCCACGATTTCGACCCTTGAACATGGAAGCGGGTATTACGAAGAAGAGGTCTTATCCAAGCTCAACACCACAAACGGAAGCATACAGATGGATAAGCAGGTCTTTGCTAGCCATAAACCTACGAGCTTTTCGTTGCCCGGAACGGACGTGAGCTATGACTCTCTTTGGACTGACTGGACCTGTGCAAAGAACCTTTTTCAAGGAGAGTCCGTCGCCGAAAGTTACCGCTACATGGAATTCATCGAGAAGAACAGTTCTTTTCTGGTGGACGAAAACGAGACAGCTTACGCGTCTGACGCCGAGTTTAGCGGTGGGATCGCCCAGATCGGGTACCTAAAGCGTGATCAGACGAGCGGAAAGACCGTGGTTGAACTGAGCGATCGATATCATGGCGACTTCAGGGCAGAAACCCATATCGAAAGCGGGGGATCCTCAGAAAAGTCCGTGAAAGGTATCGGTTTTGTGGCGTCTGACAAACGAGTCGATGACAAGGTTGGATCTTTTGAACATGGAAGTGGCTATTACGAATCTGAGGAGAAGGTCTCGTCCAGCACGATCCAAAAAGATGTCAGCATGGCTCACATCCCAGAAGAGGTACGCCTTGGAAGCTTTGGAGTCAACTATTCATCAAGGTGGGGAGAAGGGATCTGGGCAAAGGACAAAGATTCATCGATAGGTGAAAGGATAAGCTTTGCAACTCGGATTGATAAAGAAAGCGAGATCACACCTGGCTCGATGGCGCTATTTGGCGATTTTGAAGGATATGGAGAAATCTTGGCAGTTTCGAAATATCCGGACGGGGAACGAGCGAGGGTCGACCAGGTGTTCCATGGGGATTATACCATTGCCACTTCGGTTGCCATATATAAAACGCCGAAATATCTGGAACCTCACATCAACCTGACCAAGACCGTATCAAGAGAGGACGAAACGATCAAGTTCAACATAAACGTGACCAACGATGGGAACAAACCGTTGGGACCGATCAACCTTTCTGACCACTTGCCAGAAGGCATGACATTTATCAAGTCGAACCCAAAGCCCGAAGTCGTGGGCGAGGTCGTCATATGGACGATTTCCTCAATACCGATAGGCGGGATGCAGACGGTAGAGCTTTGGGCCAGTGAGACCGACTCGAAAGGCACTTTGACGAATAAGGCGAACGCAACCGCATATTATGATGGCGGAGTGGTTACTGCGGATTGTTCTTGTAAGTTTGATTCTGCCAACTGGCTTTCGATCCCCACTATAACTATGGCAAATGTTAGTGGAGCTGAAAGTCCCTCCGATGAAACAACATCAGATTCTGCAAAAATTTCGGCGAGGACAAGGCCGGTATTGCTGAACTTGATGATAGATGCTGAACTTTATCCCGTGGCTGCCAACGAGACCATCGAAGATAGTATCGAGATCGAAGCAGTCTCACTCATAGATATGCTAAACGAGATCGATCCAGAAGAGCTGAACGTCACAATTTATTCTACAAGCGATTTCGTCTCAGCAAGAAGCGCAAACGCATCTTACAAGCTCTATGCAACCAGGATAGGTGCCAAAGATAACCACGAGATGGCATTCCATGGAATGACCACTGACGAGCTTCTCGGAACTATGACCTATGGTGTGCAGTATCCGCTCCTCATAAAAGCAAAACGGCTCGTCGAAGAGGCCTACATATGCGAGGGCAGGAAGATAGAAGCAAAGGGCTTTAGGCCTCAGCAGTTCAATCAGAGTGAGACCACCTACAAGATCCTGGACAAGATGGGCTTTGAATATGATTCAGGGTATCTAGCAGGTCTGATCTACCTTCCAGATCATGAGAACGATACCTGGCCCTACCCGGCAGAAGGGCACCGTTTCTATGCAGTTCCGGTGAGCACACATCTGTTTTCAGGTGAGCTTGTACCCTTATCTGATAGGTTCGCAAAAGAGGAGCTTGGCCTTACAGGATCTCAGTGGTACGACCTTCTCATCGCCGAGTTTGAGGAATGTTCCAAAGAAGGCGACCCCATGGTGGTTATATTCCACAATTTCGTATACGGAACCGACGAAGAGTATCAAAAGGCTTATACAGGTTTCGTAGAGTACGCCATCTCAAAAAGGGCGGATTTCATTTCAACCATGGAGCTGGTCGAGATCGCGAAAGATCCTTCAAAAGCCGGATATCTTTCAATCACGGATTTCGATGACGAAGAGCAGATCCATCAAACTCTTCATGATTACGGAGCGTGGAAGCCTCCCGAATGGAACATGACCTGCGAGGAGATGGGTTGTTATGATGGCATCTGCGAGTACTACGACAACCTGGAATAATCTCACTTGTCAACAGATATAGCGCTTAACGATACCTTTCGGACAAATCTCTAACTCGTGATAGTTTGAGATTTGTCCCATTCGTATCGTTAAGCACTAATCTTTCGAGAACCGATTAGTCTCATCTGATCGGTTCTTGACTATAATCAACAAACACAAATCACGTCACAACTCTTACATATTATGGAAACTTACCTTTCCATGTGTCCAGGTCTGGTGCTCTCAAGCCTTTGAACCAAGAGGTGCAGAAACGCTTACAGGAATCGCTATCAGAACGAGATCAGATAATCTACCTCGTCCTTCAGGATTCTGGTCTTCCCATAGTCGATTTCTTGGAGGCAAAGGTCACCGACTTGGATTTGGAGATGGGCATTCTTCGCCTCAAATCGAAAGAAGTCACTCTCACTTCGGCGACCACAACAGAGCTTAAAAGGCTTTTGAACCAGTTTTCAGGCCGAGTCTACCTCTTCGAGGGCAGATGCGGAAAGCCGGTGACGCCCAAGTGGATCCGTTGCGTTTTGGAGCCATCGGCCCGCAAACTGGGGGCAGGCGAGATCATCATTTGATAAAGGATCTGATGGAGCCAGGACCGCACAACTGCACAACTCATCTTCCCAGATCGAAAGTTTGATCTTCTGCCCTGCATCGTAAAACAAATTGTGTATTCTGCAGTGGTGGTGGGCGCAGGACCTGCTGGAAGTTCTGCAGCCCGGTTTTTATCCAAGATGGGGCACGAAGTTCTCATCGTTGACAGAAAAGAAGTGGTGGGTGAGCCAAAGCAGTGCGCAGAGGGTCTCTTCACGGACTGTTTTTCCGAGTTTTCAATGGAGCCTGCCGACTTTGTCACGGGCATGGCCCGTTACCTTGAGATCGTCTTTCCGAACGGGACTCGTTACCGCGTCAAAGATGACGTCTGCATGTTAGATCGGCCTAAGTTTGACCAGCATCTTTTGAAGCTGGCCGAAAGGTCCGGGGCCGATCTGATGCTTGGAAGGAAGGTCAAACGGATCGATCCCGTTTCTGGTAAGGTCTGCTTTGAAGATGGAAAAGTGATCGACACCAGAGTGATAGTGGGCGCGGACGGTCCTGTCTCCAACGTGGCAAGGTCAATTGGGATCAAAAATCAGCTCATACCAGGGGCGCAGGTGGTGATTGATTGGCCCAAGGACGATGCGATTTACGCTTATCTCGACAAAGATATCAGTCCCTACTCGTCCTGGATATTTCCTAAAGTTGAAACTGGCACCGCCAACGTGGGCTGTTTTGGGACGCCTTCACAGCTTCGTCGGTTCATCGAGAAGTATGAGATTAAAGGTGAAGTTCTGGAGAAGAACGGGGGTGCAATACCCCTTGGCGTTGCATCCAAGCTCCAGGAAGGGTGCGCCGTCCTGATCGGAGATGCGGGCGGGCTTACCAACCCGTTCACGGGAGGCGGCCTTTATCCTGCTGCAAGATCTGCACATATAGCAGCAAAAGCCATCGATTCCTATCTTGGGGGCGGACGGCTCGATTACGAATCTCGGGTGAGACGGGATTTGATCGCAAGCCAGGTCCATTTGAGAGCAAGAGATCTTCTGGCTAGCCTCTCCAACGAGGAGTTGAACCGACTGGGTAACGCCATGAACGGGCTCGTCTTTCCAGGTGTCAAGTTCAGCTCCAGCCCCTGGCTCATATGGCGAGCGCTTCTCCACCCCAAGATCGTCAAGATGAAGTACCGGCCACTTCTGGAGGTGTTGCTCCGATACTGCTTTGCCGGAAAAGTTTGGTAGCAACTTAGGTAGCAACTTATCCTTGAGAATAAGAGAATGGATCGATGGCGAGGGGCCAGTTAGGTTCCTTCAATTGGTTCTCGACTATCCCTCCCGCTTGATTGTTCGCAAGGTTGCGGCCACGATTATCTCGCATCAGGGACCCCGCCTGCAAGGCTGCGCTGCTTGCACCCTAATCTGGCTCAGACACCTCCTTTTGATCTGCCCCATTTTCAGATCCACATTATGAAAGACTGGTCGCGAGATCGAAATCTTCCAGCATCACCACGACCATTGAGGTCGCCAGCCGGATCGACTCGCCTTACTGCTGGCTCGGATGGTGATCAGTGGCGTCTCGTCAGAAGAAGAATACGTAAGCGAGCAACAATACCACGATCTCCACGAAAAGGATGGCAGAGAGGACGGTGTACCTTCTATGTAGATGTGGACTCTGGCGGAAAGCCTCTCGCAGGGCCTCGTTTCGCTTCATTCCCTCATTGGTAATATACAAATAATATATAAACGTTGCTGAGTGGTTTTGGCCCATCCATGAATCTCTCGGGTGAAGCAATGACGAGATGATTGTGTCCTCCAATCAAAGATGCGTAATAAGTAACGATAATTATAGTCGAGATTTGCCCGCCGATAACTTATAACGTCACCACCTCCTGTGACCGGCAGGTGGTTTGGACGTGAAGTGGCTCAAGAAGATATTCGGCAAAGACGAGGGCAAAAGAAAGGCGGATGCTCCTAGCAGTATTGCTCTTTCGAATCTGGATGAGTGGCTGGAGGAAAGGGCACGCCAGCCCGAGTTTGAGGAGACTGTTCGAGACCTTTATAGGCAGGTTGACGAAGTGGCGGCTGAATTAGATCGCAACTTAAAGACACTCAGATCGGCAACTCCTGCCCAAGGCCCTCCTCCAAGGCTCGTCAAAGCAGGCCTTGCTTCCCGAGAGAAAGTGGGAACCCAGCTGGAGGCTCTCAGAACAAAGCTTACTTTGCCCCAAGATCTGGGCGTTGACTCTGCAAAAGATTACCACGCTGGGATCATGAAACAGTTGGAGAACACCATGATCAAGTTTGGCAGGGCTCAGAAGTACATGGCCCACCTCTTCCCGGAAGAATCAAGAAAGGTAAACGCAAGCTTGGGCAGCATTGCCCAGATCATCTCCGAGCTGAATGACGCAGTGGAGATGCAAGAGCAAGATATGAGTGCCTTTCGAAAGGCTCGCAAGTACCTTTCCAAGCTAGAGGCCGAACGCGCCCAGATCGGGCCGATCCAGGCCGAGATTTCAAACGACGAAGACGCTCTCTTTCGACATCGGGCCGCTGCAAAAGATATCGAAACCGAAATGGAAACGTTGGCGTCTGGCACAGAAGGACAGCAAAGGGTGGAATTGAAAGAATCCTTGAAAGATGCGCGCCAGGAGCTTCTCAATATCGAGGCCGAGATGACAAGTCTTGTATCCCCCTTAAGCAAGGCTTTGGCAAGGATGGTAAAACAAGATGAAAGCGAAAGGCTCAGCCTCCAGCACCGAGAGATCTTCGAGAAGCTCACGACCTCACCTGCCGATGCATTGGACGAAGATATTTCAGGTGCACTTCTGGAGATTAAGTCGAAGCTTGGCTTATTGGGGCTCCGACCCAAGATGAAGGACAAGGTCGAAGATCACTTGGACCTATTGGTCGAAGAGCGGCCCTTAGAGACGCTTAAATCCAGTCATTCTCAGCTCGAAAAAGAGATCCAAGGCCTGGGGCAGAGTCTAGTCGAGACCGGGCGTGGAATTAATCTCTTGGAAGAGCGGTTTGCTCGCGAGAAGGGAAAAATGGAAGGCATTGAAGCCCGATTGAGTGATAACAAAAAGAAGCTTGCTGTTCTGAAAGATCAGGCCCAAATATGTGGAGAAGAGCTGAACGCCGCAGTCGAGGAGATCGCAGGTAAATCTCTCGATATCGACATGGGATCATAGGCCAAAAGTTTTGGATAGTTTGTGATTTTTTCGGTTTGGCGAGGCGACCAGAACCGAACCCATCTTGAACTTACAGCTGGACAAACCGCTTTATGATCCACCGGTTTCGAACCTCTGGATGGAAGAGTATACCGTAAATCGGCTTTTCTTGATGCTTGAAGGCCTCGATGCTGCTTCGCGTTCCTGCCACAATCAAGAATCCTTCTGGAAGGGTGATTCCATAGTTATGGAGATGGTAGCCTTCGATCATGCGAGATTGGCCCAACAGTCCAGTCTCCGTGGTGATCTCTATTTGTTCGAGCCCGATCTTTGGTTGAGAGACTATGGCACCTCCAAAGGACGATCCTATAACCTGCATTCCTGCACATATCCCCAGAATCGGGACCTTGCATTCCCTGATCCACGAGAAGGATTCGATATTCTTTGCGTAGATGTTGTCTTTGAGGGCGGTTCCGCATAATATGACCTTCTCACATCCCTTTATCTCATCGCCCTTAACTTCCGAGAAGTGCAGTACCTTTGAGAGTGATCCAGCTCGCCTAACGCAATCTCTAATCGGATCCACGAACTCAGATCTGGAAAGAGATCCCTTCTTGTAACAGAGGTCAATCAAAAGTATCATTTTCTCGCCTCTTGTTTTTCCATCAGCCTCATATCCTCTATCCGGAAATGGCCTCTGTAGTTCCCATAAGTCTTAGTGGCCCGGATAATCTGGATCCGCTTCTTGAATATGGGGCCGTCGAGAACGAAGGTCTCAAGTTCGCCGCCTTCACCCGCAGGGTTGATATGATACCGGTTTTGGAGCTTTTCAAGCTCTTTGACCCGTCTTTCGTCGATCTTGGCCCCAACCCAGGACTCGTCAAGGGGGTAAGCGAAAACTCCTGTGATGATGACCTCAAAACCTTCAGATATCAAAAGCTTGAGATAACTCACCTGATCGATCTGCCAGATCGGGTTAAAGCACCAGAGGGCGAGATCTCGACAGATCCTCTGGACCCGAGCCGCTTGGTAAACCGATTCAATAGCACCTGTCACGATTCCCTCGATTCCATACGTTTCCTTTGCAGCAGAGATCGCATCTTTTAGATCTTCCAATTCCTTTTCTTCTTCACCTTTGGTGGGCCAAGTGAGAAGTGGAATACCAATCGCCTCTGCCAGAAAATCGACTCGCCGGATGTTGGGTGTGTGGAACATGTAGCTATCTTCGTTTTCGGAGACTATCGCGATCAAAGAGACGACCTCGTTTTTCTCCATCGCGCGAAAACAGGCAAATACTGAATCTTTGCCGCCGGAAAAAAGGACTCCAAGCCTCATTTCGATCACCGGGTAGCCAGCGGGTCCAAAGCGCCGTTAGCGCTGAACGCTTCGATCCGCTCAATACAGGTCGGGCATTTGCCGCAGGGCTTTTGGCCGCCTTCGTAGCAGCTCCAGGTAAGCTCGTAGGGCACGTTTAGCTTAAGCCCTAGCCGAACTACGTCGGATTTTTCCAATCCCTCAAACGGTGCCACTAACCTGACCGGAGACCAAGCTGAACTTCTCTCGATCGTAATCTTTGCAGCATCGATGAACTCCGACCTGCAATCTGGATAGACCAATTGGTCATTCTTGTGAGCGCCGTAATATAGGTCGGGGATCTGATGGGCTTCGCAGTAGGTAGCTCCGACAGAGAGGAATATCAGGTTCCGTCCAGGAACCACCGTCGATGGGGACGCCTCTTTAGAATAGGGACCTTTTGGAACCTGTACAGAGTCGTCGAGAAGGCTGTGGCCGGTTCTTGATATAAGGGAGAAGATGGATGAGAGATCTACAATCCTGTGGACGATTCTTGTGCCACAATCTTCTTTTGTTCGCAGAATTACGGCCTTTGCAGCCACTAACTCTCTCTTGTGGCGCTGTCCATAATCGAAGCTCAAGGCGTGAATTTCTTCGTAATCCTCTTGGATTAGCTTGTAAAGGAGGGTAGAAGAATCAAGGCCGCCAGAGAATATCAGGGTTGCAATTTTCATATCAACTGCCCCTCAGAAATATTGTCTCTTCTGTTTTGGTCGCGAAATATTCTTCTGATGCTATTTGGATCGTAAACATATGATCCCGCGAGGATTGGGCTAATATTTGATAAGGCAATCGGCTGCTTTGATCAAGTCATCCAAAACTGTTGATTTGATTAGCTGAGTTAGGCAAGATTAAGTTGTACAGTTATAAGATTACTAGTATGTAGCCATTGGTCATCAGTTAAGACAAAAATCGCAATGTAGCAATGATCTTGGTAGCAAATCCGATGAGATCGACCGGATTAAAAAAGGTATATCGGACCCGTTTCCGATTTCTCAAAGATAAGAGCTTCCGTGTTGCGGAAGTATAATAGTCGAGAACCAATTAGATGAAACTAATTGGTTCTCGCCAGAATAGCGTTTAACGATACTTAAAGAAAAAAGAGCAAATTGAATCTTTGATGATCATGGTCATCGCACTTTTGGTATTCAACTATACAAAACGAAAATTGCGTGAGAATTTAGAAAACCTACAAAAAGGCCTACAATGAAATGGCATTTCTTCCCCTTCACTGGTGTTACAAAAGTGCTCGCCAAAACACACTAATTTTGTGGATAAATAAAAATATGCCAGGCGTTCTGCCTGGCTCATATCATAGAACAATATCGCTTCACGTCACTTTCTGACCAGAGATATCGTCGCAGCGGGTGACTCTATGTATGCCGTCGGGAACTCACAAGCAGATTCGACAAACGCGCCGTTTTCGTAGGCCTTTGTAACCACCAATGTGAGTGTGTGCGCGCCAAAGGTGTACGAGGTCCAGTCGATTTCAATCACTTCATCGGTTGTTCCAACCTCGGTTCCGTCAACCGACCAGATGAAGGTGAAAGCTGCCGTGGTAGTATCTTCTCCTGTGTAGATATAAGTCTTGACAGGTGAATCCTCACACACGTCAAAGTCGCCATCTACACCACAGACTGGCGGCGCCAAGACGTTCATGTACATCACGGTCTCGCCGATACAACCCTTCCCATCAGTTACCAGCAGACGGACGTTGATGGTCTTTCCAGGTTCGATATCTTTAACCTCGAAATCAAGATCTTTATTCGTGTTCTCCGTGATTGTGGTCCCATCAACGTCAACGGTCCACAGGTAATCATACTTCACATCGCCCTCTAAGTAATCAAGCTGGATCGGTTCAGGACCTTGAAGGGTGATATTTTCACCTGGCGCTACGTCTCCAAGGGATTCTCCTTCCTGTGCATAAACTACAGGCACTAATGCGGAAAACACAATTAGTGCCATAAAGGCGGCTATAATCCTACATATAGACAATTTTCACACCCCATAACTTCATATTCCGATTGGATCTAACAGGACTATCAGCTGTAGTACTGGAAAACTCGTCGTGAGATCTCGCTGGCCATATCCAGAAGTAAAAACTAATGCGTTCCCCCATCGAGAGCGATCCCTCTTACTTGGAAATGTGTATTCCAATCTCGAATCCCTGGGATGAACATTGCCAAAGCAGCATGTCCTTTTGATCCAGACGGTGTTATGTATGTTAATCACTAATGATATATTATCATTTCGATTTACATTAATATTCATATCATTTAATTTATTAAACATATTATGCAGATATTTTAAATCACCCTCACATATTGAATAAGATTTGATCCTGTGCTGAGCAGGATTAGGGCCCGCGAAGAAATAACCTTGTCATATGAATGATTCGCAATTATTATACTGAATCCGCTTCATATCGGTTTCGTATAATGGCCGTACACGATTATGTGCAAGTTATTTCTCTACGAGCCCTAAGGGAAAAAATTATATGTTATCATAAGTATTATGAGGGTTACAGGAGCTACATATCAATATATAATCGAGAACCAATTAGAAACTAATTGGTTCTCACCAGAATAGTGCTATAACGATACGAATAGGTCAGATCTCAAACTCTTACGTTTTTGATATTTGTCCTACCCGTGCCATCGAACGGTTCTTGACCGTAGTTTCTGCAGATAGATTCGTAAGGCAAGAAGGCGTTACATATATGATACATAAAAAATTATTATTTATAGGATTCGTGATATGCATTGTACCTTTGATCCTTTCCGGTGGTGTGTTAGGATCGAACGAATCAGTTGTCCTTAACGTTATGATAGATGCCGAGCTTTGTCCATGGGACTTGAACGTGACCCCTGAAGAAAAGGTAGGGATAGAAGCAAGGTCTTTGATAGATATGCTCAACAAGATTGATCCCGACGAGCTGAACGTCACAATTTATTCTACAAGCGATTTCGTCTCAGCAAGAAGCGCAAACGCATCTTACAAGCTCTATGCAACCAGGATAGGTGCCAAAGATAACCACGAGATGGCATTTCACGGAATGACCACTGACGAGCTTCTTGGAACTATGACCTACGGCGTACAGTATCCGCGCCTCATAAAGGCAAAACGGCTCGTCGAAGAGGCCTACATATGCGAGGGCAGAAAGATAGAAGCAAAGGGCTTTAGGCCTCAGCGATTCAATCAGAGTAAGACCACCTACAAAATCCTTGACAAGATGGGCTTTGAATACGATTCAGGGTATCAGGCAGGTCTGATCTACCTTCCAGACCACAAGAACGATACCTGGCCCTACCCAATGGAAGGATATGGATTCTATGCAGTTCCTGTGAGCACTCATGAATTCTCTGATGAGCTGGTACCCATATCCGACCGGTTCGCAAAAGAGGAGCTTGGAATCAACGGATCTCAGTGGTACGACCTTCTCATTGCAGAGTTTGAGGAGTGTTCCAGAAAAGGCGATCCCATGGTGGTTATATTTCACAATTTCGTATACGGAACCGACGAAGAGTACCAGAACGCGTATACAGAATTCGTAAATTATGCCATCTCAAAAGGGGCTGACTTTGTCTCAACCATGAAGCTTGTCGAAATAATGAAAACCGAAAACGAAGCGTCCTAATCCCTAAACGCTTATTTTTTTGATCCACCCCAAAGCGGGTCGTCACCAAACCGCTCCTGCCACCATCTGCCGTAATCGGACTTGCCTGCTGTTCTCACCGTTTTGTCCTCGAAGGAATACTCGTAATTTTCACAATATTTGAGAATAATCTCGTAGGCCCGATTCACTTTCTGCATCATCTCTTCACATCTCTTCACATCTTCGGTGCTGGTGTCAGGATGCCACCTGACCGAGAGATTTTTGTAAATGTTCTTGATTTGTTTCATGTTGGCTCTTGGAGGTAGCCCCAAAAATTCGACAGCCCATTTGAGGTCTTCTGATCCATTGCCCTTTTTAGACGTCGATCGTCACCCCGAAAACCTTCTCGAACTTCTCGAACTTGGACCTGGCTCGGTAGAGGTTCTGACGAGTGTAAGGCTCGCCTTTCTCGCAAGCGATCATGTCTCGGATCTCTGCGGGAGTGAAGACGGCCTCAAGCTGTTCTCGCGAAAGGGAGGATATGCCAGCCATCTTAGAAAATGGCTCGACTTCCTCAAGCTCAAAATCCCCGAGCCAACACCAAGAAGAGTCATACCGGATCAAGACCTTCTTGCGACAATCGCGACATTGGGCCGTGACCATCCACTCGTCTTGGGTTCGGTAATAAGCAAGGCTCATGAGTTCGCCCTCGCAATTTTGGCAAAATCCCACCATGCACTCATCAACGCGGACTGGCTCTAGCCGCGTGTCATCAAAAGAGAGGAAATGGCCCCCCTTTTCGATCTTGTACATCTTCTAGATTTGACCTTTCTGGCCCAGTACCTGAGCCATGCTGTATACCCCAGGCGACGCTCCGACTACCCATCCTGCTGCCCTCACCGCGCCGCTGCTGAAAGCCCGCCTGCTGTGAGCTTGATGCCTTATCTCAAGCCGTTCACCAGGTCCTGCAAATAGGACCGTGTGATCGCCCACGATATCTCCTGCTCTGATGGCATGTACCCCGATCTCATGTCCACGAAGACCTTGGCCCTCTCTTCCATGAACGACATTCTCGATCTTCATAGCTTCGGCGAGAACTTCCACGGTTTTCGAAGCAGTCCCACTGGGGGCGTCTATCTTCCCTTTGTGATGGGCTTCAATCACTTCAACGTCGTAATCATAGTCCTGAAGTGCAAGGCCTGCAGCTTCGATCAGGCTCCAAAAGAGGTTCACGCCCACGCTGAAGTTGGGTGAGATGACCGCAGCCACATTTCCTTCTATAGCCTGAACCATCTCGGCCTTTTGATCCTTTGAGAGACCCGTAGTCCCGACCACGAGGTTTACGCCCTTTTCTGCTGCAATCTTTGTGTTCTCGATTGCTGCAGAGGCGGTGGTAAACTCGATCAGAACGTCGGGCTTTGTCTCATCCAAGACTTTGGCAAGATCAGATGCATGAGAAACGATAACGTTTCCACCCAGAAAGGACCCTACATCCACGAGATCAAAACCCGCAACCAGATCCATGCCCTCTGAGTTTTGGACGTCCTCAGCCAAGAGCTGGCCCATCCGACCTTTGGCCCCGGTGATCGCCACTTTTATAGTCATCTAAACTCGCCCAAACCGTCCAAAACGTCTTTCAGCTTCTTTTCATTTTCCTCAGACATGGGCGCCAGAGGCAGCCTCAAAGGTCCATCTGCAAGGCCGATCATCCCGCAAGCAGTCTTGACAGGTATCGGGTTCGTCTCGAGGAAAAGAGCTCTCATCAGAGGGGAAAGCTGGAAGTGAATCCTCTTTGCTTCCTCCAAATCGCCCTTCAACATGGCATCTATCATGGCCACCGTCTTTCTTGGAGCCACGTTGGCAACCACAGAAATCACTCCAACGCCACCAAGAGCCATTATCGGCAAGGTCAGGCCATCATCTCCTGAGATCACCTCGAACGCCTCGTCCTGGGTCATTTCGATTATCTGAGAGACTTGGCTTAAGTTGCCGCTGGCCTCCTTGATCCCTATGATGGAATCCATCTTGGCAAGCTTTGCCACTATTTCTGGCTCGAGGTTCGTGCCAGTTCTCGAAGGGACGTTGTACAGTACTAAAGGCAGATCGCAGCTTTCAGCCACGGTCTTATAATGGGCCACCATTCCACGGTCGTTGGGCCGGTTGTAGTAGGGTGTAATCAACAAGGCAGCATCTGCACCCACGTCTGCCGCGTGTTTGGTCAGCTCCACCGCTTCGTGAGTGTTGTTAGAGCCAGTTCCAGCTATGACCTTCAATTTTGTTGCACAATCTACAGCGATGTCCACTACAGTCTTGTGCTCTTCAAAGGACATGGTGGCAGATTCACCAGTCGTGCCACAAGGAACTATTCCTAAGGCGCCTGCCTCTTCGAGATACTCGATATTTCCCCGAAAACCCTCTTCATCCAGCTCGCCGTTTTCTTTGAAGGGTGTAATGATGGCAACGATTACACCTTCAAACATCAATTCTACGCCCCTTTTCTCATTTTGCGAGTAACGTAACCAGCAATTCGGTTTCTGATATCCTTGTTCTGGATATCGGTGTACTCATTAACTTTATGCTTATTGTACTCGAAATCGTGAATGAAGGAACCCTCATAAGTCTTCATCAATTCTTTTGCAAAATTCTTAATATAGCTTGGCTTTACACTTCCCATAGCAGACACTCCTGATAAAGAACCGCAATATAAACGCGCCTAACTTTGATTTATAGGTTCCTATCAGATCTGGTGACGCTGCCTTGCCATATCCAAAGCAAGGCCTGCAACTTTCTTGGCGTCTGAGCCCAGTATTCTCACCATGGGTTCCTTTCTGGGGCCACCCTTATCCCATATGATGTCGGGAACTTTGCCACAATCAGAGATCGCTCGGCTCGTTCCCCAGCTCATAGTGTGCGACCCAGATGGTTCGTCTGATCTATCAAAAGAGGCTACCTGAAGACCCATTTTTGAGCATACGTCCAAGAGATCTTGGCTCAATTTCACGTTCATTGCAGCATGCATCTTTGGATCGAAGCTCATGGCCGCAAGAATTATCCTTGCGACGTGGCCGCTGGCCCCAAAACGGACGCATCCAGAGGCATGAACCCTTTTTCCGGACTTGACGAGCCTTCCTTCCACCGCGGCGATGTCTTCGAGTTTGGTTGCGCCATCGATTGCCATGCCCACATTGGACCCAACTTCTGGGATCAAGTGGCGAAAAAGGGGATCTGCCACCAGCATCTCCAACGCCTCGTTCACCTGAACATAGGTTCGGTACCGGCTCGCCTCTTCGAGAACTTCGCCCAACTGGTTCACGGGTGAAGGGCCACGTCCCAAGTCGCGACTTTTCAGAATCGAGGCAGCCGCGAACATTTTAGCGTCATGAGCGGCATCGAAGAACGCTGAACCCTTCGCAAGGTATGCTGTGATCGCTGCAGAATAGGTGCAGCCCACACCATGGTTTCCACCTTCCTCGATCTTGCCAGGTATGATACGAACGTCACCCGTTTTCGCGAGAAGGTCAGCCCCTTTCAAGTGACCTCCTGTGATTATTGCCGCCTCTGCGCCGAGCTTCAAGATGTGCTCTGCCGCTACTTTTGCGGTTTTCTCATCGTTGACTTTGATCCCGGTCAGAACTTCCGCCTCGAATATGTTAGGGGTGACGACACTTGCAAGCGGCATGAGCCTTTTGCGGAGCACTTCGACGGCGTCTGAATCCAAAAGCTTGCCACCAGCCTCAGCTTCCATCACTGGGTCTAATACGAGGGATATGTCCCGATCTCTAACCCAGTCTGCCACCACAGAGGTCGTCTTGGCAGAATAAAGCATCCCGGTCTTGGCGCACTTGATCTTGAAGTCTTCAGCCAAAGCCTCAAGCTGCTGGGATACTGCCTCTGGCGAAAGTCCGAAGACGTTTTTCACGCCAGAGGTGTTCTGGGCCGTAACTGCAGTTATCGCAGAGGTGCCGTGAACGCCCAGTGCCGCAAAGGTCTTGAGATCTGCTTGGATCCCGGCACCCCCAGAAGAGTCGGACCCACCTATGGTTAGAACGACAGGATACGTGTAGCTCGACATTATCCTCACTTAGCGACCTTGTACCTTTGATTTTGCTTCCTTGACAAGTTCCTCGGAAAGCTTGTACTTTTGTGCAAGCTTGAGAGCTTTGTTGTAGAGGCCAGAATCCATGTGTTTCCTGAAAGCTGCCTCTGCAGCCTCCTTCTTCATGCCCTCAGGAAGATCGAACTGATCTGCGATATCGGCTGCGTTTTTCATCAGCCCAAAATCCATGCTCTTTTCGTAGGCCTGGATGGCTGCATTTTGGATCATGTCTTGGGATAAGCAAAACTGTTTAGCGTATTCTGCAGCAGCCTTGTGATGCCCGCCGTCGACTTTCCTCTGGAAAGACTTGACTGCGGCATTTTTGATCAGATTTTCTGGCAGGCTGTAAAGCTTAGCCAGCTCCGCTGCTACAGAGTATTCGCCCAGGTTCATGTTCTGTTCATACGCGTTCGTGACCGCGTCCTGGAGCATATCTCTTGGAAGGCTGTACTCTTCCTTGATCTTCGCCGCCTCTTTGTACTTCCCTTGCGACATCTTCAGCTCAAACTGCCTGGCGCCCTTAACTAGAGTATCTTCTGCCATTTATCAACAACCCCATGAGAATAACAAGTCTCCCAGGATATAAAATCTATATCAGGTCATCGAAGCGAGACGACGAAAGCATATTGGCTCGCCGTAGGGAGCTTTCTTCTCAAATCTCGAACATCCGGCAGATAGATTATCACGAACTTATCATCGCTTCGATCAATGTTCAAGAGCTTTCTTACGAGTTCGCATTCGGCAGGGCCTTGTATCCGGGCCGATCCGCTCCCGTAGTGGGGAGACATCTCTATGAGTATGGGAAGCCTCAGCTGATCCCACATGTATCTAGGAAGGGCGTTACAGACCAGGTCTAGTTCGGATTTGTCAATTATGTAAAAGGTGTTATCCTTACCTCTGACACCGGGCTTTTCTTCCTTGAGAAGATCGGTCAGCTTCCTTCTTTTTCCTGGAAGATGCTGGTTCATGGTCTGAACCGTCTTGATAATCATCTTATTGTCTACGACAACCATCCCGAAATACTAGGATCGGACCTGATTTAAAGATGACTGATATCCCAAAAAGGCCAAAACCCCAAAGAGCGTCGGAAACTTTTGTACCAACGCGCCCGAGACGCTAGTGTCGAAACAGTGCCAAAAATTCGATCGTTCGGATAGTTCGAGATCTGGCGACGATTTTTTGAGTTGCCCGAAAACGGGATCGTAGCATATCGACGTTCAATATTTTGGGCAAGATCCTTTGGATCATGGACGTTTTCAAACAGAAACTTTGCAAGGCTCGTCACAGGTCTTGGAGGGTATGTTGTACAGGATTTCGTCCTATATTGAGACATTTCCTTGCGGCCTGTTCCACGACCTCTCTTTGGTCTTCAGTGGTGTAGACCCCAAACCTCCAAGCGGCAAGGTGAGCCTTCTCCATGATGGAGACCAACGGGGACACCGCTCTCAAGGGCCTCGATTCGCTTCCGTCCCATATGGGAACGTTACCCTCCGCAATTTGGGGTAAGGAGGGGTTATCCACCAGAACGTAGAGCGGATCGACGCCAGCAGCATCTGCGATCTCTTCCGCAATCCGGGTCTCCTTCTCACGAATCGGCGTTCCAAGATTCTCTTCGCCGACGTAAATTGCGCGTTTAAAGAGCCTTCGAGACGTTATATTCTCTACAATCTCGGCCGGGTAACCTGTTTCAGATTTCATGGCCGCAATCAACCCAATATCGTCCATCGCTCTGATCTTTTCGGGTTTCCATCCTTGCTCTTCGATCATGTAGAATACGCCACTTTGGATCATTCGCTGAGCGATCCTCGACACGTGGTGAAAATAGACTGTAGGGTACATTAGAAGCCGTGATACTAGAAGCGATTCCGCCGAGTGAACACCGCTGGCCTCCACTGCGAGCTGCCCTCTCCTGATGGTCATCTTCTCTATCAACCTCTGATAGTCCACAACTCCATAGGCAACGCCAGTATAGTGAGCATCCCGCAGCAGGTAATCCATCCTATCCACGTCGATCTCACCGCTCACCATCTGGCCCAAAGCCGTCTCTCCCTTGATCAACGCCTGGATCCGACTGGAAGAAAGGCCGTGATCCAAAAGAGCCTCGCCCAGTTCACCGCTCTTGAGCTTATCTGCCACACACTCGTGCTCTTCTCTCAAATACGTGGCGAAAACCGGCTCAGTGGCGTGGGATAAGGGACCGTGACCCACATCGTGAAGTAGGGCTGCCGCCCGGATCTCACCTTGCTCATCCTCTTCAAGGCCAAGATGATGAGCCAGGAGCCCAGCCAGATGAAACGCGCCCAGGCTGTGCTCGAACCTGGTATGGTTCGCCCCAGGGTAGACAAGGTTTGCCAGGCCAAGCTGTTTGATCCATCTCAGGCGCTGCATCTGGGCGGTGTCTACCAGGCTTCGAGCCGTCTCGTCCAGCTTCACGTAACCGTGTATGGGATCTCGGATGGCGGTCATCTGTCACTTAATAGGACCTTGGATCATTTACCCTTTGTGTCAAACTTGATTAATATCATCCAAATCAAGAGAAGTATATGAATTCGAGTCGCATTTGGGCGTTGGTCCTTTTGGCTTCTGTCTCGATCGCAGCCTGCTCGGCCGAAGAAGACGTTGAGGTCACCGGTCTGTGGGGCGTCTTTTGTGATCCTCAAGAAGGTGTGATGGGCTTTGAATCAAGCCAGATAGGAGAATTTGCCATGGTGCTGTATCAAGAAGGGTCTTCCCTCTTTGGAGCCTGCACTGGAGAGAGCCCAGAACCCTGGAACGGCCTTGTCATGGGCGAGATTGTGGACGATCAGATTCACCTCGAAGTCTCGATTCTTAACCCAATACTTACCATGGCGGGGTTGAACGGCGAATTTCTGGAGGGGGGCTCTATAGAAGGCAATTTCGTCTGTTCTGATGAAGAAGGGAACGGATGGCATGGCACCTTTATGGGATGGCTCACCAATCCAGATCCTTCACTCTACGAGCCAGCTTTGGTCAAGCAGGTTTCGACAGAAGTCTCTCTGATCGTCCCAGTTGCAGTTGCTTTGGTCGAATCTCAGGTGAACTTGAGCGTGTCTCAAGCTATGTCTCAAGATGCTGAAAAGCTCCAGGAGCTTGAAGCGCTCGTGGCGGAGCCTAGCCAAGAGAAGGCAAAAACAGTTTATCGCATTGACTACACCCACGATACCATTTATCCAAGACCGGTGATGTGAAACGAGCAACAAATTGTGGCGGCTCAAGCGTCGTAGCAATCCTGCGGTTTTCATCACCGCTTTTTTCTTTGATTCCGATAAAAATAACATCGCAGCTTGTGAAAAACACACTGTCATAAATGAGCATGCAAATATCTAAATACGTATCGGTCTAATTAAGTGAACTATGAACGAGGCAGAAAAGCTTGAATTCGAGATTGAAGTTGACGATAAGGGCCTGATCAGGATCACAGATGAAGTGCAAAAAGCCGCAAAGATCGTCCCAGGCAGCATCGTGACAATCAGGATGAAGATTATCCAGGGCGGTGAGGAAATACCGGAGGGAGTATGCGAGGTCGCGCCAAAAAAGTTCGAATTTACAGACGAGTTAGATGAAGAAGGCTACCTCAGAGTTCCCGAGATGGTAAAGAAAGCTGCAGGCATCTCAGCAGGGAGCATTGCAGAGGTCAGCGTAGAGCATGTTTTGGGCAGAGAGGTGAAGTTGGCGGTTCACAAGTTTGAATTCGTGGATGAAGTCGATGAAGAGGGGCGCCTCAGAGTTCCCGAGATGACGAAGAAGGCGGCTCGCATATCCGCTGGAAATATCTTGTCGATCAGGCTCAAACACGTCTTGGAGACTGAGGGCAAGCCTGTAGATCTCCTAGTAGAAAACGTGGACAAGTTCGATTTCGCGAGCAAAGTCGACGATGAGGGACGGGTGACCATACCCAAAGATTTGCAGAGATCTATACCCATCGCCTCCGGCAACATCTTGACGGTCAGGGTAGAAAACATCCTGGATAGCGAGTAGGTCTCAGATCACCCAACCAGGGTCCTTTGAGTTGAAAAAATAACGGGAGAGGGCTGTTTTTAATCGCCCTCTATGTCCTGAGCTTTCACAGGCTCCAGATCGCTGGGCTTGATACATATGCGGTTGCCCAGCACCTCATCCCACTCTTGATATTCCAGGTAAGGATTGTGAGGTATCTCCACATCTAGTCCCATGAGGACGGCCATTATCTCCACCTGGTCCGCAAAGGGCATCTTGGATCCGCTGGAGTTTCTGCCGTCCATTATGTTTCGTCTGCAGAAGGGACAGGTACTGGACATTATCTCTGCGCCCACCTCTTCTCCATCTCTTACTCTTGCCTCGGCACATCCCAAAGCTAGGTCAGCTTGGCCTGCCTTCACGCCACCACCGGCGCCGCAGCACCTTTGGAGCTCTCTGGAACGCGGCATCTCGACGTACTCCACACCCGGAAATGCTTTGTACACGTCACGGGGTGCCTCAAAAGCCCAATCCTTTCCAACGTAGTGCAGAAGATGTCTGCCACTGTGACAGGGATCGTGGAAGGTCAACTTCTTGTCCAGTGAATATTTCCACTCCACCTCGCCGTTATCGATCTTCTCTCTCAGATAGACCGAAAGGGGCACGTTCTTGTAGGGTATGTATCCCTCGTACCAGCGAGGCCAGTCGATGGTGGCAGTCCTGACACAGCCAGCGCAGGCGTAGAGTACCGTCTCCACTCCTCTGTCTTTGAGAGCGTCGACGTTGTGTACTGCGTGGGCCTTCATTATATCACGCTGGCCGGTCCTTACCAGTACCGAAGCGCAGCACCACTCGTCTTCGCCCATCATACAGAAGGGAATGTCAAGCGCGTTCAGTATCCTCACGGTGGCCACGCCCAGAGTCTGTTGCCGGAAAGCTGCGGTACATCCTGGGAAGTAGGCAATCTTCGCCGATTCCAAGACGTCTGCATCTGGCGGAACGAAACAGAGCCGGTCTTCTTGTTTTCCCTGATAGGGGTTTCGATTTGCTTCTAGTAGCTTGGGGAAAAAGTTCTGCTTGCCCCAAGGTCCGGTCCCGCGAACAACTAGGTTTGGTCTTATGGCTTCCCAGAGCTCGACTGTGTTGATGCCAGATTCGCAGACGGTACCGCAGACGCCGCAGGTGGTACACATGTAGGTATCATCCATGAACTGATCGATCTCGTCCTCGTTTAGGGGCTTGGAACCAAAGAGTTTCGCCCGGAGGCCGTGCTGACTTCCCAGAAGCTCCCTGAACTTGGCGATCTTGTACATGGGAGTTATCTCTGGTCTGTCATTGTAAACGTCGTAAGCTGGACACCACTTCATGCACTCTTGGCATCGAGTGCATGCATCCAGCTCCATGAGCTGGGTGGATCTGAGAAATCCTGATAGGAGTGGCTTTCCCTCAGGGCTGGTTTTTGTTTCCTCTGCCATCTTATTCTCCTCCTCTGTTTGCAAGAATCGTCAGTGGCGCTGCAATTATGTGCATGTACTTGCTCCAGGGCAAGATTGCAACGAAGAGTGCCAGCGCTAGTATGGTGTGAAGCAAAGAGAAATGAGGTGCATATACGGAGTTCGCAAAGGCGTCACCGACCAGGAAAGAGTTACCACGCAACCACTCTGCGTAGAATCCAGTTATGGTGATCAAGAACACGCCACCGAGCAGAACGACATCGTATGCTGAGGTGTTGTCCCTCACCTGCTTGAGGAGGATTCTCCTTGCAACGCCGATGGTAGAACCGACAAGGAGCATGTAACCGAAGATGTCGAAGGGAAGTTCCATGAAGCCTTTTACCATCTCTGCTTGGTGAGTGAGACCAAGTAGGTTGAAATGCTCAATAATATCCATGAAAAGGCCCAAGCCTGAGAGTGCTGCTAAAGTTACGAATCCGTAGAACATGGTCATGTGCATGACCCACCTAACAGGACTCCTTCTCAGGGTTCTTCTGAGAAGCAACACGTCGAGCACAGCGGTCTTTATGAATACCCATATGCCGTCCTTAAACGCCTCATGAATCCACGTGGCGATGAAGAGCCAAAAGCTGTTGCGCAGCTTATCTTGATAACCAGTAGATCCCATACCCCATTTCTTGAAATTGAAATATAGGCCGTAGATCCATATTGCCAATACCGAAATGGTAAGGGCGATCACAATCCAAAAGGTGAGACCAAGTGTGTAAAATGCCATATCACGTCCTCCTTCCTATAGCCACTACCGACTCCTTCCGACCATCCATTTTCATTTGAGAGTAATCTACCAGAGAAACTAATACTTAAACGTTCCCTTCTAGCCTGTTTTTGCCTCTTGGATAGGGGTTGACAAAGCAGAAAAAGGTGTTCTTAGGGGCCCAGAAGATGATCATTTCCCCCACTTTGTCGTCCAGCGTCTTTTCTCTCCGCTCCGATCGAAGCTCACGCCTACCGCCGTCAGAAATGATACGTTCGAGTCCAAGAGAGAAATTAGGCAGATGAATCCCAGCTCTAGGTGGGTTATGAGACCGCCTATTTCGCCAGTCATGCTAGAAAATGTCTTGCCACTGGATACAGGTGGAGCCTGACAGTATCGTAATCGAGCTTCGACCATGAGTATAGAAATCAGAGGTTTTAGAGGTCAAGCATCCCCTCTAAGTGCATTATTGTTGACCCCACTCGGTTACGGTCACGTATAATGCACTGGAGGCCCATCTCCAATGCTGTGGGGGCCAGGCCCCTGCGTCCAGCGATTTCAAGTTTCTTCTCGTCTTAAAATGTGTGCCTTGACAAAAATAAGCACTTTAACGATAAGATCCGACCAATTCGGAAACTCGTAAGATTTTCCGAATTGTCCGGAACGTATCGCCAAGCACTATAAAATGAAGAAGTGGTGATCTACTTCTTCAATATTGCGATTACCTCGTCGACCGCCTCATGGTAGCCATCCTGGTCGAATGCCAGGTTGCCAAAAGTCATGTTGGCGTTGACGTGATAGTACCTGTCGATGGAGATCCTCTTGATATCTCTGTTAAAGTTTTTCAGAGCCGAGAACATGGCACTGGAGAACTTATAGAAGATTCCCGCGAAGATTACTACATCGTACTGGCCGTTGCCGTCAAGACCATTCCAGTCCTTGAACCGAAGATAGCTGGTCAAGGGCTGAAGCCCGATCATGTGAACGTTGTCGGTGTATCCCCTCTCGATGAACCCTTTGATGGAATGGGCCGTTGCTGCGATGGGAATGCCCGTCTTGCCGATTTCGATCGCCTTGTCGAACATTTCAGGATCTTCGAAGAACTCTGCTCCGACGACCAAAAGAGGCCTCTTTGCCTTCTTGATTATAGCGCCAATGACCTTGGTGTTGTAGGTCTTAGCCATCTCGGGCCCTGGAATCTGGGCCATCTCGAAAGGAACTGCATTCTTGGTAGTGTCGACTGCCATTTCAATCACCTCACTTCTTCACCCTGATCTTCCTTTCGATGTTGGTCGGATCGAAGCTAACATCCGTCTTCCTGATAGGTCCGGGCTTGTCGCTTCCAGGCTCAGGAACGATGATTGCCTTTCTCTTCCAGTCGATCTCCCAACCGTACTTCTCCTCAAGCTCCTTCATCATGCCTTCCTTCCATTTGAGCGGAAGTTCAGAGGCGTGTCTCACGTAGAGAGGCCAGTCTGGAGGCATGCAGCCAAAGTACTTCATGCAAATGTCGCAGTAGTGGGTCAGCTTGATCATTCTGCCCTGGCTGTTGTCACTGGGCCTGAAGCAGAGCTTGGACATCATCAGCATACACTCTTCTACAGACTCGGCAACATAAAGCAGATGCTCGGGCGCTGGTTCACAGTAGATCCTGGAACCGTCCCTGGCGTCGATGATCTCCCAGTCTTCTTTCTTGTCGACCCTGCCGAGGAACGCTCTTCTGTACATCACGCTGTGGGGCTGGCACACTGCTGGTATACCGAGCCTGTTGAAACCGGTCGCAATAGATGCGGCCTTCTGAGACATGGCACCCCAGGCGACACCACAAGCACCGACTTTACACAAGATGTAGTCAGCGATGTCGTCGTAGTTTCCACGCTCGTTTCTTCCGGCGAAGATTGTGGCCACTTTGATGGCAGCTCCGTGGATGTGAGCGTTGGATACGCAAGACCCTATGTTGCAGATGTTTCTGCCGTCGAACCCGCCTGGGAACTGTTCCCAGATGGTCTTGCCCTCTTCATCGGTGTAAATGGACATGTCCATGGCCATGCAGCCGGTGGTTGTGACGATGTAGCCTCTGTCAACGAACTCACGAGCGATATCGTAGCACTCCTTGGTTCCGTTGGGGTAATTGGCACAGCCGATAATGGCGATGATTCCAGGAATGGTTCCCAGAACCAAGGGTGCACCCACACGCCTGATCTCTGTGTCTTTCACGGGGCCACGACCTGCTCTCATCTTGAACTTGTGGTTCTTGATGAATTCCTGGTTTGCATAGGCGAACATGCTCAGTATGGGTATTTTCTGGGGACAAACATACTCGCATCTTCTGCATCCAACGCAGATCTCATAGGTGGAGCTGAACGGCTCAAGGTTGCCCTTGGCAGCCTCCTGGACCACGTCACCGATCTTGATGTGGGGCGGACAGACGAACTGGCAGGAGTGGCAGTAGGTACAGGATTCTGCGTACTTTTGGAACTCCTCGTCAGAAAGGAACGTATGTGCAGCCTCGTCGGCGCGGTTTGGCTTGACGCCAATGGCGGTTCTGACGCCGACTTCGCCAGCCTTGATTGGGTCTATGATGGCAACTCCTGGCATCTTGAAGTTGACCAGGTCGTCCACGATCTCGTCGATGGGATCGTTTGTCCTGTCAGGCAGGCCCAACATGATCTTCTCGTTGGTGGCGATCACGGGAACCTTGCGGGCAGAGCACTCCTCAAGAGCATCGGTACAGACGCATTGCTCGTCAACCATGACGCAGTCCATGACGCCTGCTCGGACCAGCTTTCTCCACCAGCCCATAGCTCCTGCAACCTTACCTTTGGTTCCAATCATCCTGTATTTGTCGTTGATCTCTGCGGGATAACCAAGACCCTCACCGATTCTGGTATTGTCGATGGCAGTACAACAGACGCCGCCGATGTCAACCTGATTCCAAAGGTCGTTGTCCTCAGTATAGAACATGGCTTCTGCAGAGCCTGCGATGTTGTGACCGTAAGTAATGAGGATGGCCTTGCTCTTGTCCAGGGTGCCCATGCCGCACTCAACCAAGGGTGCGTCCTCGTCACCACGAGGCATATCATAGGAGATGATCTGGATCATATCTGAGACCTCTTTGCCCAGTGAATCCAGCATCCCTGCATGAAGTGCTTTGGACTCGAAGTCCATGTAGTGCCCTTCCTGACCGACGTGAGTAGAAGCCAGAAGCTGAGCCACTTCTTCCTCGATGTAGCTCAAGACTGGTCCGAATTCTTTCAGAGTCTTGGGCTTCATGCCGGTTATTGTCCGGGTGAGTGGCGCATCTACCAAAATCTCGTCGCCCATATTGAAGGGGATATCTCCGAACTTGTCCAGACACCAGTGGTAAAGGTGTCTGCCATGGCCACAGTGAGCAGTACAACCCATCAAGACTGCCAGAAGAACGATTCTGCCCTGTTGAGCTGCCTGGTTGAGACCACAAGCACCATGCTTGTCACCGGTTAAGTCACAAGGACCGTAGGTACAAAGGGTACACCTGTCACAAATTGGAGAGTAAAATACTCGATACCTGTTCAGAAGCTTGAAATCCCAGTTTCGAAGGGTGGAGATACTCGGACAGGGATATGGTCCCATGGGCTGATCCCATTCCTCTGCCTCCTTCACGACATCGCCGATGTTAATCTGGACATTTTGCATGTCCTCGACGGCAAAGCTGCCTTCCATCTTATCCATCTTGTCACCTCTTTCTGGTCAAATATCTGCGCCTGACACTACGTTAATTGCTCGATATAAACCTTATGGGCTATCTGTCATGATATCCCATGATATATTATCTGTAAAATCCAATTTTGGCGATTTACATCAAGCTGAAAGATGAAATCGATACGGATCATTTTACAAAAAACGCCACAAAAACCGGAGTTGTTTACGAAGTTCGCATAAAACTCTGAAGCGATCTTTTTACAAAATAGATGCTAAAATTCGCGACGATACGTGGCATATAATGAACAAATTTTGGGCAAATTGTTCACAAAAGAGATCTAGTCACTGTTACAGACTAGGGATCTCAGTTCGCGACTGTTTGATATGAGGCGACCAAAGGCTCTCGAATACGCCCAAAAATTGAATGCGACGGCACAAATGACCTAAATGATAGACCCAACTAAAATAGGAGGATTAAGTCCCAAAAAGGTGTGATTCCAATTGTTTTCAACATTTTTTGAACATATATGCTATTTTCATCCCATTATGTTGTTATGAGGGTCTCACAGACCCCCAACACTTACTTCATCAACATATCTAGAATCACCTTCAGATCCTTCACGCTGATCTGCCCTGGAGCAGTCTCTTCGCCGATATAACCATAGGTGAAAACCGATCCATAAAGGGGTGCCATGACGCGAAGATGGCGGCCCAAAGGCCCCATTCCCATCAAACAGATGTATGTCCTTGTCTCCAAAAGAAGCTCGATAAGCGAAAGGCAGTCGTTAAGACTCTGAGGCGTCACTGCGATCTTCGCGATGTTGGAACCCACCTTGGACATCTCGTCTCTCAAGCGCTTAAGGGCTTCATAAGAGGGCATTCCCTGAAAATCGTGGTACGAGACGATGATGGGTTTATTCACTTGTTCCATCAATTGATCCCGGCCTTCGGCTCTGAACTCCACATCTACGAGGTTGGCCCATTTGGCAGCTTCGCAGAGGAGGGCGATTCTCTCATCCTCGTCACCACAAAACTTGCCGCCCTCTTGAAGCATCCTGTTGGTGGCAATTATGGGAAGGCGCGTTGCCTTCCGCAAGGCTTTGATCTCCTCGAGAGGATCGCCTGAGACGAGATCGAGCCGTATCTCCACCAAATCTGCACCCAGCTCTTCTGCCAGTCGTGCTTTAGAGGCAGCCTCGCCGCTGAGAGATGCGACGATGGCAGGTCCCTCTATCAAGAGATCGTCCAGATGCATGAATCTCCCGATCGACTGACTCTTCGATTGACTCTTTTTCGAACTCATTTTCAGACTCACTATTTTTCTAAATTCGTTTTTAGAGTTTACTTTTCCAAGATGCTCTCTTCGATCTTCATCCCAAAATGCCTTGCGACACCTTCCACGTGAACCAATACCTTGTCGCCCACTTTCAAGTCAGTTACAGACCTGGGCGTGCCGTCTTTGCAAACCAACTTTATGGTCTCGGCGTTCTGGAGAAGGGTGACTACTTTTTCGCCCTTCGCTTCGGCCTCAACTAACATAAGAGGGCGCTTTTCGATCTTGACTCTGCCCACCACAGCGGTCTGAGTTTCACCATCTTTGCTCACAACGGTCACTTCGTCTCCAGCCGAAAGCTCTGATAGGTACCGGGTCTTCTCCCCCACCATGATGTAAGCGTGGACTGCGCCAGCGTTCACCCTGAAGGGCCTTGCGGCAACGTAAGAGCTCTCTTCAGATTCGCTGTGAACTAGGAACTGAGCCTTGGCCTGAGACCCGACCAGCATGCCTTCGCCAACTTTCATCATGGTACAGGTATCCACGCAAACTCGATCTCCCATGCCAACAGGCCTAATCTCGGTGATTGTGGCTGGCATAAGATCGAGCTGTGCCATTCCAGCCTTCTCGGCCGCGGTCTGGGTCTTCTTGATCTGAGATAAATCTGCCGTGTCCAAAAGGATCCCGTCTGACCCTTTCTCCAGGGTTGTGAGGGCGATCTTGGCTTCTTCCGCGTTCTTGACGCCGCTTATTATCTTGCCATCAGACCCGTGCAACCCGGCGATGAGATTTTCCAGAGGGATGACTTTCCAGTCAGTTCCAATGACTATAATGTAGTCCACTTCTTTGCCAAGCTCGACGGCGAAGTTCTCGTAATCTTTGCCCCTTACCTCGACGTAACCGGCAATTGCACCCTCCGTGGTCTTTGCAAGGCTAATGTCAAGAGAATTTCTGGGGTCTTCAGGGAGAGGAACGGACCCATCGCCTTCGCCGCCCCTGCCGATTATGAGTATGTCTTCAGACTCCCTTTCGGTGCCAAAACAGGCGACCTTTATATCGCCCAATTTTCTAACTCGATCGACGTCTTCTTGTTTCACCACAACGCAGTCGTACCCAGATTCAAGGGCGGTGGTTATTCGAGGCTTGAGGTCTTCCCAAGAACCCTCCGAGGCCATGAGCCATTTCTCTTTCATGCCTGGTGAAATGCGTTGAAATTACAAATTCCTTTTGCAGATTTGTCGCACGGGTATTGCCACCACCTCGGGCCACGAAACCGTTCTCATGAAAAGGGTCTGGCCATAGGACCGAAACATGTCAATTTTCATTACTTCGGGAGCACGGAGGGTCACGGATACCCCAACTTTTAGGTCGGTCTCGTTAACTCATGGAGTTAACGGGAGTTAGCGACGATAAGTCACTAACAGGAGGAAGTGAACCCTCGCCCGTTTTTCGTGTTCCTTTAAATCGGTAAAACTTTGGAGACGGTTCAGAGGAAACCGAAAGTAGAGTTTCAATCGTGCAGATCTGGGAAATCTGGGCAACGAAGACTCAAAGATTTCTGAAATCCGGAAAAACGGGTGTGCGGCCCCGAAGCATATCTCATCCTTTAGGGCGGGGTGGGCCGCACGCAATTTGATTTTTCGGGCATGATCCCTCGGATCATGTGCGTTTCAAATAAAGATGCCCTTGAAGAACTGAAACCAATTTTTTAGGATTTTGTAGTCGAGAACCAATTGGATGAGACTAACTGGTTTTCGCCAGAATAGTGTTTAACGATATGAATAGGTCAAATTTCAAACTCTTACAAGTTTGAAATTTGTCTGAAAGGTATCGTTAAGCACTATTATGTCACACTCATCGTATCCCAAAATTAGATATTGGTTGAATGGACATTACATAACTAGCAGTGGGTGATCAACATGATTGTGGTTACAGATGTAGCAGCCGAAGTTTTGAAGAGCACCATGCGTGAAGACAAAGTTGTCAGGATGTTTTTGGTCAACATAGACGCCACCGGGGCTAACTATAATCTCGGTTGGGGCGATCCTCTCGATGACGACAAGGTCTTTGAGTGCAATGGCATAAAGATTTACATGACGCCCGACGATACCGAGATGCTCGGTGAAAGCGAAACAATAATAGACTACGTCGAGACCGAAGAGCTCGGACGCGGTTTCGTAATCCAAGGGCCCGAAGAAGACTCTTGCGAATGCGGTTACGATCATGAACATGGCGATTGCGGCTGTTGAACCGCCTCTCTTTTCATTTTATATTACAGAATAGTGAGCATAAGATCAAGGAGATATCAGCATGTTCAAAAATCACACTTATAACCGCATCGCAGGAATCAGTCTCTTACTGACCTCATTCCTGCTCGTTGGTTTTGCACAAGAGGCAGACATTGTGGTAAGTCCTGATGGCGAATACACTTCGATTCAGGCCGCAATTGACTTCGCGATCACTGGAGACATAATCGAGGTCCAAAGTGGAATCTACGAAGAGAACGTGGACGTCAACAAGCCCATCACGCTCAGAGGGGCTGATACGGGGTCCTGGAAACCGGTGGTAGACGCGAAAGGTAACGGAACTGCCATAACCATATCTACAAATGGTGCCGTGCTGGAAAATTTCTGCGTCATCAATGCCGGGAAACACCCCAATGCCGGAATAAAGGTCACATCTGACAATAGCATCATATCCAACTGCAACGTCTGGAACAACGGACATTGGGGCGTATATTTGAACCGCGCAAAGGAGTGCCTGGTCACAGGATGCTTGATCAGCAACAATGGCAACGATGGGATTCTAGTATACCGCTCCAACAAGAACGTCCTCAGATACAACACGATCAGCAACAATGGCGATGGCGGCATCCAGTTGCTCGAATCCGACCAAAACTCCCTTGTGAGCAACTCTGCAGACATCAACATGGGTAGCGGCATCCTTCTCGACAATTCCCAGAACAATTTGGTCCGAGGCAATGCCATAACCAACAACATATTTGGAATCCAGCTCCGGAATTCCAGCACAGAGGGCGTTGGCCCCAACCTCTTCGTAAACAACACCCAAGATACTCGCGTGGAGAGTTGAATAGACCACCCCTTACCCCCCATTTTTCCCTTCAAATCTTGAAGGGCGAGCGATTGAGGCGGTTTGGACGTGTGAATTTAAACGCGAAGATTTGAATAATATTAAATGGCCGAGACGGATAAGCTCTTCCTTCGAAACCAATTTAACCTACGGAACCCACGTTCTCCTCCAGACATGCAAGATTATTCCGTCAATCAGTTTTTGGAACTTGCCGGGACTCCCAAGATCGATATCGAGGTGTGTGACGTCACGCTCAGAGATGGCGAACAGATGCCAGGAGTCGTCTTCAGGCCCGACGAGAAGATAGACATCGCAGTCAGGCTGGACGAAGTTGGGGTCGAGATAATCGAAGCTGGCTTTCCGGTGGTCTCCGAAGCCGAGAAGAGGGCAGTAATGGACGTCTCCAAATTGGGCCTGAACGCCAAGATTTCGGTCCTTTCAAGGTCGGTCAAGAAAGATGTGGACGCAGCTTTAGACTGTGACGTGGACATGGTAAGCGTCTTTATAGCAACTTCTGATCTACACCTGAAATACAAGCTCCACATGAGCTGCGACGAGGCCGTAAGCTGCGCCTATGATACTCTGGAATATGCCAAGGACCACGGACTTATCGTCAGGTTCTCGGCGGAAGATGCCACCAGGACCGATTTTGGGCTTTTGAAGACGTTCTACAAAAAGGCCGAAGATTACGGTGCCGATTACGTGAGCATCGCCGACACAATTGGCATATTGAATCCCAGGACCACCTACTACATGGTAAGCGAGATCAAAAAGTTGGTGAATATCCCTATCTGTATGCACTGTCACGATGACTTGGGCCTTGCGCTGGCAAACACGCTCGCTGCAGCAGAGGCCGGAGCCAAACAGCTTCACACCACAGTAAATGGGATCGGTGAAAGGAGCGGGAACACCCCTCTTGAGGAGCTGATGGTGGCGCTAAAGGTTCATTATGGAATTGATCGGTACAACACCACAAAACTCTCGTCGCTTTCCCACCTCGTTCAGAGCTATTCTGGAGTTATCGTCTCCAAGAATAAGGCTGTAGTGGGTGAAAACGCCTTTGCTCATGAATCAGGCATCCACGTAGCTGCGGTTTTAGAAGAGCCCAGAACTTACGAGCTTTATTCTCCGGAGATGGTGGGGTCTGGCAGGAAGATCGTAATCGGGAAACATACCGGCGCCAAGGCTCTGAAGTACATCACCAAGAAGATGGGGTATAACCTGGAGAACGACGATATATGTCATCTCGCAGAGAAGGTGAAAAGGTGCAGCGAGTTCAAGCGCCCAATATCTTGTGAAGATCTGCGACGGCTGATCCACGACCTTGATATCGAGATTGTCTATCCAGACCTGTAAATCACCCATCATTAAAGTGACGGGCATTTGACGTGCCCGGGTTTACCAGATCATCAATTGGGAGATAATATAATTGATAATCGATAGGAACGAATTTATAGTCAAGAACCGATTAGATAACACTAATCAGTTCTCACCAGAATAGTGCTTAACGATACGAATAGGCCAAATCTCAAACTCTTGCGAGTTAGAGATTTAGCTCAAAGGTATCGTTAAGCACTATAGTTACCCTGGAATGCCGCCTCAGTTTCAGGCTCTATAAGGGCACCGGTTAAACAGTCCCGATGGGTAGGGGCAGTGCTTGTGCCATTCAAAACAGTTCCATATCCGATCGAGAGGAAGTCGGATCCCGGGATTGACTCCACAATCTTGGGTACGCACAACTCCATTCGTGGAGGTAAACTCTATGTTAGTTTACACAAATTCGAACGCGTGGGTTCAGGCAGTGGATCTAATTTAGGTGGTGGCTTTGGGCTGGTGGGGTGAGATACTCAGGGTAGACCTGAGCAGGAATGCCATATCAAAAGAGCGGCTCGATGAGGTCGTACTCTCTCGTTTTGTGGGCGGGAGGGGGCTTGGCGCAAAGCTGGTCTATGACGAAGTCGACCCAAAGGCGGATCCATTGGGGATCGAAAACAGGCTGGTCTTTGCCGCAGGACCGCTCTCTGGGACCCGCGCGCCCACTTCCGGCAGGTTTTCAGCTTCTTTCAAGTCGCCCCTAACTGGCCTTATCACCGACTGCAATTGCGGCGGGTTCTTTGGTCCCTGGATAAAGAAAGCCGGTTATGATGCCATCGTGATTCAGGGCACATCTGATGAGCCCTGTTACCTATCAGTCTCAGACCAAGGTTGTGACATTTTTGATGCTGGCGACTTTTGGGGAATGGGTACCTTTGAAACCGATAAAGTCCTTGAAAAGAAACATGGCGGCAAGGTGGCCTGCATCGGGCCTGCTGGTGAGTGTGGTGGGCTAATATCCAGCGTGATCGTCAATGGGAGACGTGCACTTGGAAGGGGTGGCATCGGTGCTGTGATGGGATCAAAGAAGCTAAAAGCCCTGGTAGTGGCTGGCAAAAAGAAGGTCCTAATTCAAGATGAAAAGCGGTTCGAAAGGGCCGTAGGTGTGGCAAAAGACCTCATCAAGGGAAAGATCAACAAAGGCTGGAGCCTTCCAGCCATGGGGACGCCCTCGATATTTCATATCTTGAACGCCGAAGGGATGTTGCCCGTCAAGAATTTTCAAGAGTCTGAGTGGCCGTTTGAGAAGGCAGATCTTGTCAGCGGCGAGCGGCTCAGGCAAGATTTCATCTCGGGAAAGCAGGGCTGTTACATGTGTCCCATCATATGTGGCCACAAGGTCACTTTGCCCGATGGAAACGAGATGAAGTCGCCAGAGTTTGAGACGCTCTGGTCATTTGGACCGGACCTTGATAACTCCGATCTCGAGTCGATAGTGAAAGCTGGCGCCCTCTGTGACGACTACGGGCTAGATACCATATCCACTGGCGCTACAATCGCGTCTGCAATCGAGCTTGTGGAACTGGGCAAGCTGAAAGCCGATCTTGGGTGGAATGATCCTGAAAAGGTGCTACAGCTCATATCCAAGATCGCTCACATGGAAGGCATCGGGCAAGAGTTGGCAGAGGGCTCAAAAAGGTTGTGCGAACGTTATGGTGCACCCGAAACATCGATGAGTTCAAAGGGACTTGAACTTCCCGCCTACGATCCACGGGGCGCTCAAGGGATGGGGCTCGCTTATGCCACTTCGAACCGAGGGGCGTGTCACATGAGGGCTTACACGGCTCTTTCGGAGTTGAGGGGCAAACCAAACCGATTCAAAACAGAAGGCAAGGCTGAGCTTGTCATAAATATGCAGGATAGGAGCGCTTTTGAGGACTCGCTTGTCCTCTGCAGGTTTGTTCAGCCAATCCTAACTCCAAAGATTAGCTCTGAACTTTATGCGGGAGCTGTGGGCATCGATTTCAGTGTTGAAGACTTGATGGAAACAGGCGGGCGGATCTATAATCTAGAACGGCTTTTCAATCTGAAGGCAGGTTCGCAGAAAGACGATCTTCCGCCGAGGATGCGCGAGCCCATCGGATCTGGCCCGTCTTTTGGTCAAGCCGTGGAGATAGAATGGATGCTAGTCGAGTACCGCAAGCTAAGAGGGTGGTCTGAGTCTGGAATCGAGCGTGAGACGCTCCGAAGATACGGACTGCTCTGATCCCGTGTTTCTGCTTGCACACTCGGGTTGGCTATCCCCAATAGTCAGGGATTAAAAATAATTCCAAAACTGTTATCAACATTCGCATGCCGTTTGACTTTCATCTTTCGGGCATGATCACATGCCGCTCATGTGCGGTTTTCCGTATCTGACTACACCCGATCCAGTATGGCCTTCTGGCTGGTTATGTTGATTTCTCTTATCCTGCCGACAACTTCTGTGGGGGTGCCTATGATATCTTCCATCAGGATCTTGTCGCCTGATACCACGAGCTTCACAACGTCGCGGGCAACTTCCTCGCCTTCGATGTAAACGTTCAATTCGCACATAATGATTCACCCTAGATTAGATATTGAATAAGAATATGGCGGACCCGGTGGGATTCGAACCCACGACCCCCGGGTTAGAAGCCCGGTGCTATATCCTGGCTAAGCCACGGGCCCGCTCGTTTCAAGACTAGGTCGCGGTTGGGGGCATCTGTCCCAGCGACTGTTTGAGCTGCTCCTGAAGCTGGTTAAACCGTGTCTGGATTCGCTCTTCTTGCTTTGAGAGGGTATTTAACCGCAGGTCCAAAACGTCCTTCTTCTCTTTAAGGTCTTCGATCATCTTGGTCCTGTCTGCTTTGAAAAGAACGTCTCCCACGCTCTTATATATAACCTCTGCTTCGTCGCTGGTCTCTAACTCTTTGAGCGCGGCCTCGCTCTCTCGCAACGTCATTTCCATCTGGTTTTTCTGGCCCACCAACGCTTGCGCCTGTTGCTGAAGCTGTTGGATCTGCGCTACTTGATTCTGTATCTGTGGTGGCAATTCGGTGCTCATTATTATACCCTCACCATTTCCCATGAAATTTTGATTAATCTGACCCAAGTGTTCAGAGCGGCTCTGAGTGAGACGACGTCCTCGCTTTCTACGATCAACCTGATACCCGCAGGACACACCTTGAGGCAAACCTCGCTCCTCTGGATGTGATCTTCTGTCTCTGGAATCAAGGCCTCGTAAACGGCCTTTGGATCTTCCAGCTCGAATATCAGATCAGCGCGTCCTTTCATGACGAACGCAACAGGACCCCCCCTACTTTAGCGGGGGGTGGAATGCGTTCGAATTTGTGTAAACTAACATAGAGTTTACCTCCACGAATGGAGTTGTGCGTACCCAAGATTGTGGAGTCAATCCCGGGATCCAACTTCCTCTCGATCGGATATGGAACGGTTTTGAATGACACAAGCACTGCCCCTACCCATCGGGACTGTTTAACCGGTGTCCTTAGAGCCTGAAACTGAGGCGGCATTCCAGGGTAACTAAATTCGTTCCTATCGGCTATCAATTATATTATCTCCCAATTGATGATCTGGTAAACCAGGGCACGTCAAATGCCCGTCACTTTAGTGATAGGTGATTTACCCGAAGTATCGTCTCTTGGCCGTCCACGAACTCGATCTCATCGCGACCCACCTTGATAGACCTTATATCCCCGTCCTCAAGAGCCCATTCCAGGCCGAAAAATTCGGCCAGGATCTTAGCAAACTTCGAATCGCCTGTAACCCGAGGCCTTTGCCTCTTGAGCTTTTGAACTCGTGTTTCAGAAGATACGATGAAACGGATCTCTTCTTCGCGATCTTCAGTCCTTTTGACGATGCCTCGAGGATTGCCGTGATCTTCGACCACCAACATCCAGACCTCGTCAAGATCAAGGCTGCTTTTTCCCCTAGTCAAGTAAGGAACGCCTAGAAACCCTGCTAAGGTCTTGGCAAACCGCCTCGATCCAGGCGAAGGCTTTCGCGACGTAGTGACCTGCATCAGACCGCGTTCATCCGTTTAACCGTGGTGGGTCGCTCCTTCATCAGTATCCTGTGACCACAGTAGGGACACCGGATGCCGCTGTATTCGTAATCGACCTCCACGGTCTTCTTGCATCTGGTGCACCTATAAGCCACTCAATCCGCCTCCACGACCCTCTTGACCGACCTTGTAACCGACTGCCCAACAGAGGTGACGGGTACGTAAGTGCCACCAGCAAAGGTATAACCGCACTTGGTACATCTCCAGATAGCAGTGCCCTCCCTCCTAAGTTTGGCACGCCCGCATTTGGGACAGTCGTATTTCTTTTTGCTCTTCTCTTCGATGTCTGCGATGAGCTTCCTGATTTTTGTGCCGTACCTGGGCCCGAAACGTCCTGCAGATCGGGTCTTCCGTCCCTTCTTGAATTTCTTGACCATGATTATACTTCCAGAAACTTCTCCCGGATCTCGTTAGCCATCTCACATGATATATCAACGATGCGGTAGACTTGTTCACTGCTCAGGAAACCGGACCCGCGCTTTTGCATTCCACATATGCATCCGTTGGCGGTGGTTATCACCGTGAGCTTTGTCTCCGCTACCGATTCTTCGTCTGTATCCGGATCGAACATAATCGCATCATCGAGGACTACCGCAGTGGTTGCTAGGGGGATGTCCCTCACAGGTAAGGGGTAATCTTCGCCAAGGCCGTATTGTGCAGCCGGAACATTTGCGGTCAGGAGAGCTGCGATCGCCCCTAGGCTTGCCGCATCCATCAGGTTCCCGCAGTCGTCAAGGATGTGAATGTCTATGAATATGATCCAGACTTTTTCGCCTGGCGTTATGCACAAAGCTTCCAGGTCCAAAGCGCCAGACTCACGAACGCCTCTGTCCACCAATCGGGCAAGCTCAATCCCTACCTCATTTGGTGGTCCTGGCTCAAACTTGGGGGACGCCAAGGGAACCAGCTCTGCATTGGTGATTATGACTCCCTTATTTGGAGAATCAGAGTAAGGCTCGCCAGGCTGGATCTTTACGCCCACCATAACTTGGGTATTTCCAAGCTTGACGAGGGCGCTGCCATCGGCCTTTCTTATGATTTCCTGCTCAAGTTGTATCTTGCGATATTCCTCAAAGGACCTTCCGTCAGCCCTTTCGCTTTTGAGGACTAGGTGATAGAGATAGTCCTTTCTGATGTCGGATATGACGTCATCACTCATATACTTCGACCCCCCCGGCAATCTCTTTGGACTGTTCTCCACTTATCTTGCGATATTTATCCGATAGAGCCTTTCTTTGGATGTCGTAGATCTGCCTGCACCCATTCTTGGCCAATTCCAACGCCTTGCCAAACTCCTCTTGAGTGAAGTTTCCGTCCATCTGCAAAAGGCTTATCTCGCCGTTTGGCGTCATGGCGATGGGCATGTCTGCTTCCCCGAAATTGTCTTCGTCTTTCATCAGGTCGAGCATTATGTGGCCACCGGCCTTGCCCGCGGCACATGCAGATACGAGGCTCGTCATGGGAATTCCGGCATCGGCCAGAGCTACTGACGCGGCATTGATCCCAGCCGTTCTCGTGCCTGCGTCTGCTTGCAGGACTTCTACGAATATGTCTACAACAGATCGCGGAAAGTACGCGGTCATTATAACTGATTCCAGCGCCTCTCTGCTAACTTTAGACACCTCGTGGCTCCTTCGGTCGGGACCTGGCCGCTTTCTTTCCTCTACCGAAAAAGAGGCCATGTTGTACCGGAATCTGACGATGGCACGAGTCACCTTTTGAAGATGTCGAGGATGAACTTCTCGAGGACCGTAGACGGCTGCGATGACCTTGTTGTCGCCCATCTCGATATAACAAGATCCATCTGCCCTGGAGAGAACGCCCACCTCAATTTTTATCGGGCGCAATTCGTCCAGCCGCCTTCCGTCCAATCGAAATCCATTTTTTAAGAATGATAAGTCTTCGTCCATAAAGATCAACTTCTGGCCTCTTTCTCAATCTTGAGAAACTCCGATATCCTGTCGGTAAGCCCTGTCGTGTGGGCTTCTTTCTCTATTATGAGTATGGTCTTCAGGGCCAGATCCATATCTTCTTCGTTCCCGTCGACCCAGATTCTGCCGTTTTGCCCCACGAACATGTCACATTTAATTTCCGTCTTTAACATATTGATCATGGAGCCACCTTTTCCTATAAGCCGGGGCACTTTGGTGGGGCTTATCTCCACTACCCGTCCTTTCTTCAGGATTCCAAGCATTCTATCGTTCAGGGTGATCTCCACCTTCATCGTGGGGTCCACGTCCTTCACCTTGGCCATCACAGTACTCCCTATTCGGAGGTGTTTGGTCATCTCGCTCAGGTCGATTTTCTTAGGATACTCAGATATGTGAAGCAGCCCGTCGTAGGGTGAGTTTACATTGATAATCCAGTTGGAAAATACGATGTCTTCCACGACCCCGATTACGGCATCTCCTGGGGCTGGGATGTATTTTCCGGCGAGGGGTATGACCCTCACCTTGTCTTTATAAGTGCTGACAAGACCGTAAAGAAACGAATACACCTTGTCGTCCTTCACGTAGGTGCCTTCTCCCGCTTTTTCCGGGTCTTCAGATATAAGGTCACCTGGCACGACCACATCACGATACATAAAATCCATTCCAAAGTCCTCTGTCAAGTCGTCATCGTTTCAGAAGCTTCGTCTCCGCTCCGCCCTTGGAGAGCTTGTTGACCAAGCCATAAAATTCATTCTGAAGTCCGGCTGGGATTCGAATCACGCCGACCCACGCCCCATCGTTTTGCCATTGTTCCTTTCGAAGTTTACCGAAGGCCGCGATCTCACCATAGGACTTGGCGGCATATTCCGCGGGGATCTTGACAGCGACGCTCACCTCTTCGAACCTTATGGGAATTATGGGCCGGATCGCCTTCATGGCGATGTCGACCAACTCTCCGACCGACTTTGAGGGGTCGATGTTGACGCGACCTTCTTCCATCGCCCGTTCGATCCTGATTGGAGGATGCGGGGTTCCGGTCTGGGGATTGATGCCGTTTCTGGCAATGATGGTGACGACCTGCCTTCGCTTGTTCTCGATGATCATCTTCCTCTGCTCAGCGGTGAGTTGAATCTCGCCCTTCTTTATGATCTTGGTTGCAATTAAGACCATATCTGTGGTCTCAAAGACCTTTTTGAGATCCGCTTCCGAACTGCGATCGCCACGGCTTGCGTTTTCGAAGATGTCTTCGACTGCCAAAATGTCTTCAACATTCAGATCTTCGCCCTGGCGGAGAGAAAACGCGCCTTCAGGATCAACCAGAACCTCAAAGACGATACCATAGCTCTTGAGTCTAGCCGTTACTGCTTCCTCCAGGGTTACCATATTCAAGCCTCTCCTTCACCTTCTTCGTCGAGTTGAGATTTCATCTGCCCCACACGCGCAGCAACGTCTGATTCATCGAGCTTGCGGAAGGATCGATCCTCAAGAGTTATAACGCCGATCTCGGTGGTGGCGGCATCGAACTTGTCCTCAGAAGCCTTGTAGAGCGCCTCAAGGCCCAATATTATGGCTTCATCGCAGTTCATCTCCTCGTTGTACTTCTCTTCGAAAAGCTCCATGGCGGTGGCTCGACCTGCCCCGATCCCGGTCGCTTTGTACTCAAGGAGTGCCCCACTCGGATCAGTTTCAAATAGCCTGAACTGATCGTCGTCTACTCCAACAATCAGAAGGGCAGTTCCAAAGGGCCGAACCCCTCCGTACTGAGTATACGTCTGCTTGAAGTCGCAGATGCGCTTTGCCAGTACTTCGACCCCTATGCTCTCATCGTAGATGAGACGATTGATCTGGGCTTCCACTCTTGCCCTATCGATTAGAACTCTGGCATCGGCTACGAGCCCAGAAGTGGCAGCGCCTATGTGCGAGTCTACTTGGAATATTTTCTCTATGGATTCAGGCTCCATCAACCGGCTGGTAATCCTTTTATCCACCAGAACAGCTACGCCGTTGATCGCCTTTATTCCCACGGCGGTGGTGCCTCGCCTCACAGCTTCACGAGCGTATTCCACCTGAAACAGTCGTCCGTCCGGACTGAACACAGTAATAGCTCTATCATAACCCATCTGAGGTGCCATCTGCATTAATATCGCCTCCACGCAAATCAAAAGAGGTCAGTCCCACGTATCTGGTACCCGATCTTTCGGTTATCGCCTGGTCATCTGGATATATATCGATCTCACGACCACGAACACGCGCAACTGATCCAGAAACTGGCCCCAAATCGACTTTTTTCTTATCTTCATCAATCTGTAAGATCGATTTTGGTATATACTTTTCTGTTGCAGCTTTGATGGTACCCGACACGCCTCGAAACCTCACTGCCACCCTCTTACTTCCAACAAATGATACTGTTGCGAGAACTGCTCTGCATTCCTCGATTCGTTCGTGTGAACACCGAATCAGCCCGAACCGACCATCGAAAGAGATGAGCCTCAACTGGTTTTCAGAGGCGCCCAGGTCTCCCAAAAGCGACATTTGAGCAGAGTACATCTCGCCCAAAAGGTCGCCCTTCTGGATCACATCTTCAGAATCAAGCTCGAAGGCTATGTACCTTCTGCGTTCACGAAGCACGGGAAGCCAGCTTCTCAAAGCAGCTCCACCCCTGGAAGGATCCATTTTTTCCTGTTGAGGGCCAGAATGGACCCTGGAAAGGCGAGCGCATCTTTGGCCACTTTCCCCTCCAGACCGAGAAGGTTAGCAAGGGCAGCCAGTTCTCTTGGCGACCTTAAGTCTAAGTGCGAGTAGGCACCGGTAGTTATCATGAGTCCGAGATCGAACTTTCTGATCAGAGCGAGGTCCTTTTGGATTGTGTTCATCCATCTGATCCTGGATCCGCCTCTGAACTTGATCAGGGGGCCCAGATCAAGACCTATGGCCACTTGGTTATCCTTGGCAGCCTTTGCAGCAGCAACTCCCAATTTTTTCCCGTCCTTTTGAGGATGGACCAAGAGGTCCACGTTTGGATCCTCGCAGGCGGCTCTGTTGATTTTATCTTGGCCGCCATGTACTGCCAAAAAATCAACCCGACCTCTCATCGAGGCCACCTTTTGGTGCAGTACCTGAGGGTTTTTGGCCACAAGCTCAGTGCCCCAGGCCACCTCGATTCCCCCAACCGACTTTGCGCCCTCAGTTCCGATGACGGGACCGGAACTTGAATGATTAGAGATTATTATTCCAGCATAGCCCAGACGTTTAGCAACCAAAGCCAGTCTGCTGGGCGAATCTGAACCTTCTGGGAGGACGTGAAGGTTGCACTCATAATAGCTCATAAGAGTGCCTCAGCGATCTTCACGGCTTTCTCTCGTCGAGCCGGATAAGATTCAATCCGAGCGCAGACGTGGATCGAGTCGCCAAAGTCCGTCAGATGAGACTCGCCCTTGTAGGCTGCCTGTTTATCGAGCCGGAAATGAAGCTGGCACTCTTCATCAACCCTTCGGGACAATTCCTTGCGGAGTCGATCCATTTCAAGTTTGGGGAGATCTTCCCGAAGTTTCTTGAAGAAGGCTAACCCCTCGTTCTTGTTCAGGGTAGCGTCCAAGATCTCAATCCTGTTGCCGTAATGGCCTTCGGCTTTGGTAGACGAAACCGACTCATCCGAAATGAAAAGGGAGAGAGCCTCTCTTACCCTCTCCGCCTCTTCTGTGGAGGCGACGAAAGCTCGAAAGGTCACTCTGTGGATCAAATCACTTTCCTCTAGAACCTTTGGCACTTATGCTGGGACGGATCTTCTCGGCCCCGACTCCACTCGTTCTCAGGCCGCGGCCACGCTTGCCGGAACTGGTCAGACCTCGTTCAGCTCTTCCGACGTGGGCGCCCTTTGCGATCCAACCCAGCTTGGGGTCAGACATTATGACCGGGTGATGAGGATCGACCAATATGACCTCAAACCACTTGTGCTTTCCATCTTCGCCCACCCAATAGGAGTTGAGAACTTCCATGTTGGGATGTTTGCGGCTGGCGCGCTCCTCTGCGATCCTCTGGAGACTCTTTCCGGGTGTTATCTTGTGCATTCCCATGTGTTTGGTACGCCTGCCGCGAATATACCTGGATTTACGCCGACCGCCACGCCTGATCGTCACCCTAACGATGGTTATGCCTTGTTTAGCCCTATATCCAAGGGATCGGGCACGATCAAGCCTTGTTGGGCGTTCAATCTTCTGAACAGACGCTTCTCGACGCCATTCTATGAGCCTTCCTTGTCTCAACTCGCCTACATAACTCTCTTTAGGCGTCTTCCACGCGTCACGAATGTACGAATAAAAAGACCTCAATCACTTCACCTCTGCCTGGTTCGACCACCGTTTGGATCACATTCCAGGCCGCCCCTCATCTCAGCTTATAACAGATAAACCTTTTCCGATCTTCGGCCGACCAATAGGTGGCCGCGACCGATTTCAAGATGGCAACCGCATTCGTAACTACTCAGATACCATGATCGACACCGGCAACCGTAATTCGCAAGACGTTTCTTCTGCCGTCGACTAAGTCTATTTTTTTAATTTGTGATCGGAAGATATCGTTTTTTGTTTTGGTACGGGTCTATGGTCAGATTACCCTGAACAACTAGAACCAGTACCATCCGACCGGTTAGGGGTACCTGAGTAGTTACCCGCATTCATGATATTCCACTCACAGCTTTTCAGATAATAGGCCCGGTTTGGGCCCCTTGGATTCGTCTGTGGTAAAATGGGGTTTGAGCTTTCCTTTCACATTAACCCTCGTGTAGATGAGCCTAGCCTCTTTTTTTAACAAAGGCTGGAACGATTCAGCCTCTTCATCGCCAAGCTCGATCAATCCTTCCGTCCCCGAGAGCCAGTTGAATATCTTGACCTCGTTTACACCCCTCACTCGCTTTAAGGTGGGTGAATCCATGCCCTCGTCGATGTAAACGGTTTTGCAGTCTTCTGGTGACCAACCAACTTGTCTATGCACCACTTCGAGGACGGTGACAGGGATCTCTTCGCCTACCGCTGGTTTTGGATAGAGCTTTGTCAGCCGGTTTAGATGAACCTCGCCCGGGGCGACAAGGATCTTTATTCCTTTCCCAGAGCCACCAAGGTTATCTGGCTTCTTGAAACCCTTGGATTCCACGTTCTGGCTTTTTTGTTCTCCATCCATCGCCTTTTTTGCCTCCACAACGTTTTCTTCACCCATCACCTTTTCGACTTCCAACACTTTTTTGATTTCGTTTATCTGCCAGCCACCCTCGAACACTCCAGGCAGAATCTAATGATTGGCCTCGTAATCGATCCTTTTCTTGAGGATGCACCTTCCACCCCTCGTTCCACCAAGTGGATTTCTTGGAGTTCCCATGGAATTCATGCACCGGGCCATCACGGCAGCGCCTCGGGCCAAGCCGTCATCCACGAAGACCACATTCTTTTCGGGCTCATCGTAGAGCTTTAGTTTTCCGATCTCTTCTAGAATCGTATGAGGCTTGTTTCCGCTGATTCCTGCACGACCCGTTATGCCGATGGCGGTCTTGCCAGAGACGAGGCCTTCTTCAATTGCAACCTGGATCAGCCTTCGGGTGGTTAAGGCCGCAGATACATCTAAGGAGGCAAAGAGTGTGTTTAAGCCCTTGTCCTGGTAAATTTCCCGGCCGATCTGGGTGAGCTTGTTCAGCTCGCTTCCGTTTTCGCCCACGTCACACCCTATCAAAACTACCCCAATCTTCTGAGCCGCAGAGGCGTCAACAGGAACGCTGCCGTATCGGGTCCTGCCCACGGGAACTTTTTCGATCGTGATGTGTTCGTCGATGACCCTGCCATAATCTCTGGCGTTCTTATCGATCTTGACCTTCTTTCCTGTGAAGAGATCAAGAGTGGTTCCGGTCTGAGGGTCGACCTGGCCAGTTCCCTGGATCAAGGCGTCAGGTATAGCGCCTGCGAATCCGCAGAAGTTACCGATTGTGCTGGCGTAGGGAAGATCCGAGCTTGTAATCCGTCCATCCAGCGTGGTTCCAAAGTCGAGACAAAGGCAGGGGTTACGAAAGTCCACGTCGGTCCACTTGGACCCTTCTTTGATCCCGGCGGTGGCAAGTTCTCCTTCCATCTCGTTGGCCACAATCTCAACGCCGGTTGAGCCTTTGGGCGGAAATACCGAGGCTACCGGGCCGTTGAAAACTATTTTTTTCATAAGGCTGAAAGGCTTGAACTTGTCTGGAATGTTGTGGATCGACATGGCAGGGGTCATGAGCCTTGGAGGAACACCAGCTATTAGGCAGCCGTCAGCGAGTGCCTGTACGAAGGTTCCCACTTCATCAGGTGAGGTGAACCCAGCCACAACACCGGTCGAGCGCACGACGAAGTTGAGATCTGTTTTCAGATCCAGCCTGGCCGTTCGATGACTCTCAAGAAGCGTATCTCTTACCAGCTCTGAGACGGATTCCCTTGTCAAGGGCGTTCCGGTGAGTGTGTGGGCGAATACATCTTCGTCGGGTTTGGGCTTTCGCACGTCCCTTGTCATCTTGACGGTCTTGTTCACGATGTGGGTCTGGCCCTTCTCCATGTTGGTGGCGGTGAGGATCGATTTTGTGGTGCTGTTCCCCACCTCTACTGAGGCTACGATGTAGTGGGGTTTCCTTTTCAGCCCCAGGATATCGATTGGAGGACTTTCGGCGATCCTGGGTTTGGGTTTGGACCTGAAAAGGCGACTGGTAAAGCTCATGCTTTCACCCACGAACTTTCACAGGATAAACTCTTCGGGCCCCAATTATGTCATGTCCTACAAACATCAACTTTCTTGCCAACCATAAATCAGTCTATGGCTCGCCAAAATAAGGATAAAAAAGAATACAAATGAAACTTATTTAAGTGTGAAAAGTCGGATCACTTGTATTTTCTGTAAATTTCCCGCATGGTTTCCCGGTGCATTGAGGCCATAACATCACCAAGAATCCCCATCACGAAAAGCTGAAAGCCCACTATGATCAGAATCGCGGTCAGGATTGTGAGTGGGATGTGATCGATGTGGCAAAGCCAGTCTCTTATCACAAACAGACCCACGACAAAACCGGCCGCGACGAAGAGCGACCCTATCAAGCCAAAGTAGAATAGAGGGTTATGGGTCTTTGCCATCCTGTAGATTGTGGCAGAGATCCTGGCACCATCTTTCAAGGGGTTGAGCTTGGTCTTGGTGCCGGTCGGCCTCTGTTTGTAGGTTATGGGCACCTCAGCTATCCGAAGGCCCTTTTTTACGCTTTCGATGGTGATCTCAGTCTCGATCTCAAAGCCTGACATGGTGAGGTCGAACCTTCTTACGCCTTCCTTCGTGAAAGCCCTGTATCCTGTCAAGATGTCGTTTAGTGGGACGTCATAGACGATCCTGAAGAAGAAGTTGATCAGCTTGTTCCCGGCCATGTTGAGCCTGGTAAGGGCGCCTTCCTGAAGGTTGCCAAACCGGTTCCCGATCACGTGATCTGCCCTGCCTGCCATCACCGGCTCAAGGAGCAAAGCCGCCTCTGAAGGAAGGTAAGTTCCATCGCCGTCTATCATCAGGATGTAATCTGACTCGATCACCTCGAAGGCTTCTTTGAGAGCCCGGCCCTTGCCGGTCCCCTTTTGGAGAACGACCTTTGCCCCGGCCTTTTTGGCCCGGGCGCAGGTCTCATCGACGCTGTGGCCGTCTATGACCAAAACGTTCTCAAAGCCCATCTTCTTGAACTCGCCGACAACTTCTGCTATTGTGTCTTCTTCGTTCAAGGTGGGGATCAGAATACAGACGTCTTCAAGGCTCATGGAATCAGCTCTAACTTAGTGTTGAAAACGCGTTGAGTCCTTTAAGTAGGTTCCGAAATTTAGGATTTCGCGGTCTTCGTTACTGCAGTCTTTATTATTCCCTCGAACTTATCCACCAGTTCGTCCATGTCGTCTCCAGTCGTCTCGACGTAAAGCCTGATGAGCGGTTCGGTGTTCGAGGGCCGGATCAAGATGCTGTAGCTTTCGGTTGTGATCTTGAGTCCGTCAGTGGTATCGGGCTCAAGAGATGCCAGGTCATCTTTGAGCCGTGTCATAACGTCTCCTGTATCGCCTTCGATCCTGATGCCTTTTTGAAGATAGGGGTAGTCCGGAATCTCGTCTGCAAGCTCAGACAATTTCCTTCCACGTGATATCACCTCGCCCAGTGCCAGGCTCATGGCGAATGGATCGTCTGAGTACTGGAACTCCGGCAAGAATAAGTGGGCGCTTCTCTCGACGCCTACAACGGCTCCTTCGTTCTTGACCCGGTTGGCCACGTAAACGTCACCGACCCGTTCCCGGATCACTTTTATTCCGATAGGTTCTAGCTCTTTTTCCACTATCATGGAGCAGTCGAACCCTGCAACCACCTTGTCACCTGGACCGTACTTCTCTTTGGCCAGGATTACGGCTATTTTCTCTGGTGGAACGACCCTGCCCTTGTCGTCTATGACCAGGCCTCTGTCGGCATCGGGATCGAATCCGACGCCGTAATCGGCTTTTGTCTTCACTACCAGCTCGGCTGCGGCCTTGAGCGATTCCTCCGTTGGAGATGGCCCCCTTCCGGTGAACATTCCATCAGGCTCTCCGTTGATAACCACAGACTCAAAGCCCAGAGTATCATATAACGAGGGCATCGTGCAGGCTGCCCCGTTCCCCATGTCCAAGACCACCTTGAGGGGGCGATCGAAGTTCAGCTTAGTTTTCACGTAATTGGTGTAGTTATCGATGGCCTCTTTTGAAAGATGATCGAAAGTCTGTCCTTCACCTTCCTTGAAGTTGCCTTTCTCGTAAAAGTCCATCATCTCGGTCTGGTGGTAGAGAAGGCCGTACCCTTCAGAGGTTCTGAACCTGATCCCGTTGTATTCAGGCGGGTTATGCGACGCTGAGATGTAGGCTGCCGCCTCCAGTCCCGACTTCCAGGTCTGGCAACTCAAGACCGATATGGGCAGGAGGCCATAGCGTTCTACATCGCATCCGGTCGATAAAATTCCTTCTAGAAAGGCTTTTTCGAGAGATGGGCCGCTGATCCTGGTGTCTCTTCCAAGGGCGATACGCCCTTGGATGTAAGACCCAAAGGCCCTCCCTACTCGTCTGGCGATATCCTCGGTAAGATCGGTGCCGTAGACACCTCTAACGTCGTAAGCTCTAAAGACGGTCACGCGTTTCAAACCTCCTGCAACAGTTAAGTTGGAGTGTCCCCACGAAGTTTAAAAGAGTTTCTGAGAGCAGATCGCCACGAAATGTAAAAGTTCAACGTTTAGCCGATTAGCTCATTCTGCCAATATCCCGGTCGCATATCCGGGCTTCACCCTCTCGATCTTCGCCTTTACCCGCTCGCTTTTTTCCGCACCAGGGACGAACACCTTGAACCCTTCCACGTATCCAAGACCGTCGCCGGATTTGCCCACGGCCACGATATCTATCTCGATTTCCTCGCCCACCTTCAAAGGTGCCTTGATGAATCCCCGTCCGATGACGTACATCTCGGCACTCTCTTTGCGAGAGGCGAGTGGTGACGTGGACTGGACGCGTCCAAACTCTGCCTTCACCTCGTTGAGGTAATCCTGAAAGGTATCGCCCTGGAATACCTTGACCAGGAAGTTACCACCTGGTTTTAGCACTTTCTTTGCCAGGGCCAAGGCAGCACAGCTTAGATCAATGGATCGAGCGTGATCGAGTGTCCAGTTTCCTGTAAGGTTTGGCGCGGCATCACAGATCACCACGTCTGCAGGACCGTTCAGGGCCTCGTGTATCAGGTCTGCGGTCTCCTCTGCGGTGATGTCAGCCCGGATCGTTGTAACACCATCGATTGGCCTGATCGATTCGAGGTCTACTCCCACCACGGCCCCTTCAGAGATCTCCTTTGCGACCTGGAGCCAGCCGCCAGGTGCTGCACCAAGGTCGAGAATTGCATCGCCCTTTCTGATCAGGCGAAACTTCATGTTGATCTGCTGGAGTTTATAGGCCGAACGAGCTCGATAACCCTGATCCTTTGCCTTCCTGTAAAAGTAATCTTTTCTATCCCTGGCCATCGGTTCCGGTTTGATCTCCAAACTATGAAAGCTCTTCCCCCCAAAAAGCCTTTATATTTCACGCCCTATACAGCGTTGGCGTGAGAGAGGAAGGGCGGCTGCCGCTGACGAATCCTTCGCCGGTGTGGAAAGTCCCCCCACCATTGGACACACAGGCATCCCCAAATGGATGCAGAGCGAGAGCTCTGGCTCTGGCACAGAAACGATACTGCACCTGCGTTAATGCCATGATGCCGCAAGGCTGAAGATCGCGCGGGAGGCAGATGAAACGGTGAATCCCTGTGGGTGCAAGCCAAAATAAGAGCGGTCTAAATGGTTGTCCAGCCAACGCTCGGGTATGGTGCTAAGCTGAATGCCGCTAAAACAGAAGGGGGCTTACTCTCCCCACTCTCGCCATCTATTTCGCACTTTTCTCATGTTTTTTATCTCTTATTTGCAGATTCATCTCGCCCTTAAGATAGCTTTCTTGCAAGGAGCCTTGCAAAACGCGGAGGGGTTCTGGTACCCTTCCGTCCAAGGTGAAGGCGTTGAGAAGCCCTTTCGTCTCTTCAAGGGTTGCGCCCAAACTTCTGGCGTAAACCTGGTATCCTGTCCTGAGCATCAATGGATCGCGCGTACCCAATTTGCGGTAAAGGCGAATCTTTTCCTCGGGATCAAAAAAATATTCTTGAATGTAACCTTCGAGGCCCTCGGACTCTTCGTAGGTGAGACTTATGGTCGGAAGGGCGAGCTCTTCAAAGACCCGTTCCATGTCGATTACGTTAAACCAGCTTATCACAGTCCCGTTGAGTAGGATTGCATTCACGTCTTTTCGATCCAGATCGCTGAATATCTTCAGGACGCCTTCGGTGGCATCATCTCCGCCCACTGTAATCTTGGTAAACCCAAAGCCATCTATCCTGAGGTCCCGGCGCATCACAACTCCTGCCAACTGGGAAGAGGGCTCGGCTTTCACGAAGCTCTCGGCGATGCCGAGAACACGAAACCCTTTCTTGTTTAGGTGGAGCGTCATGAGAAATGATTCGATCGAAATGTAATGATCTTTTTGGATGGGAAAAAACCATGAGCCGAGTGTTCACACACGAAATATAAAACTCGATATGCAGTAATGCTATTTTCATGTGAGATATATTTGATCTATAAATTAAAAATGTTTTTGAAGATATGGTGTTTAGCGATATAGATTGAACAGGAATCAGCCAGTCATCCGTTATCCGCTACAACGAAACCTATTCATAATATCAAACAACCTGGTCTTGGAAGATGGAGGTCATAGTCAAGAGATCGTCTCGGCGAAAGAAGACGATCCAGGCCCGAATGGATGGCGACGCCTTGTTAGTCATGGCTCCTGCAGACATATCTGATGAGTTGCTGGAAAAGCACGTCGCAAAGCTCAAGCTCAAGGTTCAGAACAAGATCAAGACTCAGCTTGCTCCAAAGAACGACGGTCACTTGGAAAAGAGAGCAATCTACCTCAATCAGAAGTATTTCAAGGGCGCTCTGATTTGGGATAAGGTCAGCTATTCAGATCGACAGATAAAGCGGTATGGGAGCTGTACTCCTGAAGACAAGACAATCAGGATCAGCACCAAGATGGAAAAGATGCCGCAGTGGGTGGAAGATTACGTGATCTTTCACGAGTTAGCGCATCTTTTGGTGCCAAACCACGGCAGAAAGTTCAAAGAATTAGTCGGACGATATTCTCTCGCCGAAAGGGCTAAGGGATTCTTAATGGGTGTCGAGATGATGGAACGGAGCCGAGTGTAACCCCCTTTTCTCATTCTGATGCGATCATCACGTTACGCGCCCTACGAAGTCTTCGGACCCGGGGACATCGACTGGGAAGGCGCGTTAGAATCAAGAGGAAGGACCTCGCCCTCGGCGCAAAGCTCGTGGCATCTCAGGCGATGCTCTTCAAGAAGCTGAAGTACAACTGGGCCGAGAAGTCGCCAGATTTCGGGCGCTGGGGGACCTTGAGGTTCTGCATGATGTCGCTTCTTTTCGTCAACTCGATGAACTGGTACGCTATTCTGAGGCGGTTGGGGATTGCTGTTTGACCGGGGGCGCCCTTTTCTTGGCGGGGAGTCTAAGGGCCCGCGAAGAAATAACCTTGTTATATGAATGATTCGTAATTATTATACTGAATCCGCTTCATGTCGGTTTCGTGTAATGGGTGTACACGTATATGCGCAAGTTATTTCGCTACGGGCCCTAAGTCGAAGGCCGCGGTTTCTGGGGGGCGATCATTTGTGGCGCTCGGGGCCGTGTTCGCGTTGTGAAGTGTAGAAGGAATGCGAGGTGAAAAATATGCGAAATTATTATAAAGTCGGTGATAGTGGTAGCTACTGGTGACTAACTCATGCAACAGTTTGCAGTGGCATCTGTGTATCCTAGAAGCATAGCATGGATAATTCGGCCCAACGATCCTAGTGAATGGGATCGCTTCGAGCAGATCATCAAGTACAACTGTGCTATGATAGGCGGATACTTCAATGTCATGGTTCCGCTTTCTGACCAGGATGAAGTTTTTGATAAATATCAGCAATTTCTGATAAATTTTGATCCGGATCTCGTCGTATTGGCGCCAGATATGGAATCAATTCAACCTGCGTCACTCCGGGATCAAATATGCCCGTTCGCCTTTGTTCCTTGGGATCATGTTTCACAGATCGCCACGTATGACCCACGGAGATTTGAATCTGGTACAAATGCAACATTAGGAGAACTAAAAGATCGACGGATTGATTACAATCAATGGATTGAGCATGGAATATCGCCAAAATATATGGCAGCTGTTGCAAAAAAAGAATATCCTAACACCAGTCGATTAGCCTTAGTTGCATGTGGCGATATAGAATCAGGCAAGGAATCGTTGAATGATTTGGAAAAGTCAATGCTTAGTTGCGGCATAATTCCTTCTGGAAAAAGAGGATATCACAAACAATTTCTTGAGGAGATCCTTAAACCCAAATACAAGCCAAACGATGTTGAGTATAACTGGCAAAATGGAGAGATTATACCCCCTCCCGATAGATATAATCTCGCGGAAATGGTCCATGAGGGAAATCAATTCCCGCTATTTGATTCTATTGAAATACTCGATACTTGCCGTCTTATGCAACTCGATCCACCACAAATAATATCGTTTATCAATTTAACCAAAAGTCATTACAGAGGAAAAACCACTAAACAAAAATCTCCATTTAACATAGTAATTTTGGTGTCTGATAACTTTGGTTTAGAGGAAGCTATACTATTCTGGAATCTGCGTGCTAACGAGGTCGATGTTGTTTGGTTGTCATTTTCAAAACTTGAAACTGATATAAATTCTATTTTGGATTGGTTGGAGAAATTGTCTAGAGGAAGTGGTGTTTGTGGGGTGGCCCATACCGGCGAATGTAAAGCGTACACCGTCTGTTACCCATCGCCAAAAGATTTAGATATTGTATTCTCATCTCCAAATAATGATATCGACAGACTTGGGGACATATTTAATACACTAAAAGATCAAGAAAACATCAGCGCTCTGTGGCGTATTGAAACATACAATAAAACAATAGTTTATAATTATCTCAAATCTGATCTCGAACGAGAGCATGTTATGGTGGCACAAAAAACCTCGAAAAGCGCGTTCATACCAAAAATGCCACAAGATACCCTAGGAGGAATGTTCACAGTTACTCTGGAATGGGACGGTTTAATGTTACCACAAAACGACGCCCTCGTTAAATTGACCTCTTCTGAAAAAGTCAAAAGTTATACCCCAAGCGGTGAAGATCAAATTGAGATGTCTCGATTCCGAATCACCAAGGATCATTTTCTTAAGGTACAAACCAATGGAGAAGATAAAATCGAATTTAACAGACCATCTACAGAGCAGATTATTGAAATTCTATTTACCTCAGCAGGATTTTCTCGCATCGAAAGAAGCAGTACCGCAAAATATCATACCGATTTTATCACGCGTGCAGGCAGCCTCGAAGAAGCTGCTCGCTACGTTGCAACTTCACCATATAGCGAGCTTTTTAAGTATCTTTCAGATGACAGTAACGATCATAAAATTGGTTGGCTTCTTAAACACCCTGATAAGAGACGTGTGTTGCATCACATCCACATTCGGAAGATCCTCAAACATCCAATTCCACCTGAAACAGAAAAATACTTCGATACCGTGTCTGACGAGTTACCAAATGAAGTGGTTGAACTCTTAGAAAAGCGCGTATTAGAACGCGGTTTTTTGGTGAAGTGTGATTCGTGCGACTTTAAGTCTTGGTATCCTGCCGAACACTTAGGCCAAGTTTTCAAATGCTCTCGGTGTTATCAGACCCAAATATATAGGTCGAATCCACTGTGGCTATATAAGTTGTCGGAAGTCACATTTCAAGGATTTAAATGCGATATGGTGGTTCCCATTCTCGCTTTAAATTACCTAAAACACAGGAGTCAACATTGTTTTGAATGGGTGCCCGACTCAGATGTTTACGGGATCAAAGATAGCGAAGAGACTAATAAAAATATAGATATTGTATGTGTTTGTGATGGTAGGTTGTTTATTGGTGAAGCAAAAAGCAACGACGAGATACCCGGTAATCAATTCTCATTTTATGAAGATCTCTGCAAGCGTCTTGAACCTGACGGCATAGTATTTGCAACATCCAAGTCTAAATGGAAACAAGGAACGAAAGACCGCATAGAAAAACTGAAGGAATGGTTCAGGGGCGAAATAATCGAGCTGACTTCTAAAGAGCTGTACCCGTCACAATCGAACGAGAATGCCTAATCCACCCCCACCTTTCCCGTCTTCTTCTCTCGCTCGTACTCCTCCTTTATCGCCTCGACTATCTCCCCATCCGCCTCCACCACGAGCGGACCTACGTAGTTGCAGTCCTTGCAGTGGCGAACCTTGCCCACGTAACCGCCAGTCTCGTAATTACGGCCCCTGAGCTTCCGCAGATCTGACAGATTTCCTTCAGCCCCTTTTTCTCCGCCACCCTTTCCGCCTCCGGGACGATTTTTCTCCGGCCCAGGATATGTCGCCCACACCTGATTAAAGCCGAAGAGACCCTGGGCCAGGCGGTGCCGGGCGCCCTGACCTCCACACCGACTCTCGCCGAAAGCTTAGCGCCTTCGAGACAAAGGGGGCTCGGCACCGAGGGCGCACCCAATCGATGATCCTCGGCACTACCCCGAACGCGCCCCATTGGAGACCGGTTAACCCCCACCAGTTATCTATTAATCTCTTCGGGTTGGCGTTCAGATCGAGCGCTTGACTTTGATAGAGCTGGTTTCGAAGCCATGAATCACGACTTTTCCGTTTATAGTGCTTAACGATACCTTTCAGCCAAATCTCTAACTTGTAAGAGTTTGAGATTTGGCTGAAAGGTATCGTTAAGCACTATTCTGAAATAGGCTCCATTAGTTGAGGACTTTCAGAATGCCAGTTCAGCAAGTCACTTGAGGCAACCTGAAATGTTTAGCTCGCAGGAACTAGGAGAAGACAGAAAGAAAAGTCGCCATCCTTTAGTGTCTGCAAGAGGGTGAAACACTCTTGTGAGACTGTAAGCAAAGGTGTTTCAAATGTTATCACTTCAAAGTGCGTTGCTTCTGGCGGTTGATATAATCGTGATGATCGGAATAGCTTATTATTTTACTCAAACCAGTTATTTCAAAGATGTACAGGGGAATAAACCCTCCAGTTCAAGCCAAATGGTCATGATTCTGGTTTTTGGCGCCTTAGCCATTTTTGGTACCTACTCAGGTGTTGAAACAGACGGTGCCATCATCAACATCAGATCACTCAGCCCCATGATCGCCGGTCTAATCGGAGGGCCAGTAGTGGGTCTTGGCTCAGGACTAATTGGCGGAGTCCACAGATATTTGTTGGGCGGGCTCACCGCATTCCCTTGTTCACTTACCACCATACTGGGCGGACTCCTGGGCGGTCTGATATATGTACATAAAAAAGGCCAATTTGTAGGAATCTTCTGGGCAGTGGTCTTTGCAACGCTCATACAGGCTTTTCATATGATCATGGTGGCCTTGCTACACATATCACCCACTGAACTTGTGATCAGTGTGGGCACACCCACTCTGGTGGCAACTTCTTTAGGGATGTTGCTCTTCGCCTTAATCCACATAAAATGGGGCCAACCAGAATAACTTGGGCATTTTCGTATCGTTAAGCACTATGAGATGAAATAGTAACGCGTTTATATGATCGACCCGAGCTGCCATTCAATTTCGAGCCAAAAAATTCTAGAAGAGAACATATAACATGACCTCAATTGGGACGCAGCATGTAGTCGACGAAAAAGGCGATCGGATAGGCTTCATTCTCAGCCTGGAAAATTATCAGAAGCTTCTCGATGAACTGGAGGAGCTGGAATCCCTCCGCGCCTACGATGCCGCCAAGGCCTCCGAAGAAGAGGCGATTCCTTTCGAGCAAGCCATCGCCAAGATCGAAAAGGACTGAGCTAAGCGTATGTGGCGCCAGGTGGACCGCGTCTAGATAAAGGCCGTTTGGCTCAAAGCTCCACGTCGACCAGGCCAAAGATAACGCCGATGACCTTACCTGGCGGTGATATTCAGCACCACCCGCACATTTTTTCTGGCCCCGGATCAAAAGGCAGAGGGCTGACCGGCCAGGTGACGCCGACGACGGCATAACTCTCATTAAGCAGGGACCCTGAGTTGATATCATGGATCAAGACGGTTTTGAAAGCGATGTTGCACAGCCTGAATCCGGTTATGATCACGGTCCCTGCACCACCGACGACGACGGCGAAGTCTGTTACCTATCCGATTCGGGTCTGAGCCTGCTGGTCAACATCTCACGGATCAGCCAACACTGGGGACGGCCCGCCTATTATGATGAACTAAACGAAGAGATGCAGCGTGAGATCAGGCTGTGGTCGCGGGCAGTATTGGGCGAAGACGAAGACGACGAGATGGTTCGCCGCGTGAGGGACTGTTGCAAAAAGATGCTTGAAAGAGGAAGTTCTACAGACGATTTCGAGCGAACTACCCCGCCCTAAAAGGTGGGGCTTCCTGATTCATCACCAGAACTTGCATCACAGAGATGTGATGTAGAGGTTCTGGCTCGGCGGGCTCTAAGGGCAGTCCCATCCCTAAAATGAGTATGTTTCTTGAAGCGTTGTAATCTCTATCACAGACGAATCCACAGAAAGGACATTCGTAGAACTCTATCTGAGAGATCCCTTTTCACAACGCTTCCACAGCAAGAACACTTCTGAGACGTGCCTCTTGGATCAACCTTGGTCAGTTTTTTACCAGCACTCTCAGCCTTATAGGAAAGCATGAACAGGAACTTGGACCAAGATGCATCATGGATGTTCCGATGTAATCCTTTGCAATTGCCTTTTTCCTTTAATCCCTTCACATCTCAGTAGCTAACACGTTATTGGCGCGATTATAAACATCCCTTCAAAGTTGGTAAAATGAGGGGTTAGGCAAGTCACATATGTTAAAATCACATATGTTAGCTACTGAAAAACAACGCTTTTGATAGTTCGAAGATCGAGGACAATTGACGCAGATTTGGTACTGCTGTTTGACTCTTTCTCCACGTATTGAAATCAGAGCCGTTCATAGATCTTGACGGCGTTGGGTGATGAGTTGACGGTAATTTTCGAAAGCTTGGGGTTACGTCTCAGACAAATTGCAAGGGCTCGTCGGAGCAGCTCTTGACCTACGCCTGTGCCCTGAAACTCTTTTTCTACGAAGAACATGGTGATGTGGCGCTCTTCTCTAACTTCGATCATCCCTGCGATCTTTTTTTGTGCTGTTGCGACGAGGATGAAGTGGTTCCACTGGGATCTTCGCAAAAATAGGCGAGGGTCTGCGTAGTTTGAAAATCGTTGAATCCCTTCTTGAGAAAAATGGGGCGCTATAAACTCTAGAAATTACGCAGTTGAACAAAAAAACAGTAGCATGAAGCACCAAACTGTCTAAGGCATAATCTTCTTGACTGGCTCTCATGTGCTTAGTTTTAACTATCAAGTGCGTAACTCCTAAACTCGTCGAAGACGCGCATGACGAGATCACAGACCTCTGTCTCCTCACCGTGCCTCATCAGCCGATATTCCAAATATTTTGGCGATTCTTTCATCAAGGTAAGATGTATTTGGATCATATTGGGTACTATAGGATACTTCGCCTCCCTGATTAAAAACTTTTGGGAGAATACTATCCCGCCGCTAATTTCATCACTGGATAATCCGATTGCGCCATTTTGACAAGCTTATACATGCTATTATTTAATTGCCCATATTATAATATATATGTACCTGTGTGTGCAGAATCTAAATTATTGTCAATCATTTTATAGATTTGATTGACCCGATAAATATATACCACATCAAGTCCTGATAGGCTTTACAGTTTGCATCGCATTTTGAAGGGAAGGGGAAAAATGGGTTCGAATATACGGATTAATGGCTACGAAGCAGGTGGAAATACAAAAAATGTCAGACATACTTACATTCTAATTCTGTTAATATCGGTGTTGTGGGCTTTTGTCCCACAAGTTATGGGTGCAGGTCCTGCAAGTTGGCCCGATTGCAGTTTTGGATGCACTGCCAACGATGTTAACGTCCTCGATGTTTATTTAGGTGATTCATCCGGAAATGAATTGGGTCCCTGCAACCCCGGAGATTCCGTAACTGCCTACATTTGTGCCATATTTGAGAACAATGCCAATTCAGCAAGATATGCGGTAACCCTGCTTGCTAATATCTCCATAGATAGCGTCTTGGAAGAATCATTCTGGAACTACACCCCTCATGACGGCTTGTGTGTATTAGACTCGATAGGTGGGAAGACAAACAAGACCGAAAAAATTTACAGCTTCACTTGGACCTGTGGACAAGAAGTGAAATTAGAAAATGTAGTCATCTCATGGGTTACCAGTTCTACCAATTGCTCAGATTATGAATCCAACAGTGACTTATCATGCGCCGCTCGAGGTACATCGAAATGTTATAAAGAAGCAGGAATCCTCGTAAGAGGACCATTGATCGTGAACTTCAACTTTACCAACGTCTGCTTTTGCACTAATACCACTTTTACTGACACCACAACCGGCGGAAATAGGTCTGTCCCCTACACATACCACTGGGACTTTGGTGAGGGAAACACGAGCAGCGAAAAGAATCCTTCCTACCACTATACAAGCGCTGGAAACTATACTGTGAACCTAACGGTAACTGATGTAGATGGCAGGAGCGATTCTAAAACCCGTGAAGTAACCGTATACCCGAATCCCACCGCCAACATCGCGCCCGATCCTGCAGAAACTTGCACGGGCGTAAATTTGCAGCTTAATGGAACGCCCTCGGGCGGCACACCTCCCTACACTCATAGCTGGACCGAAGATGGTGCAACATATCTTTCTGCCACCAACATCGCAAATCCAGTATTCAATTCGAGCATTGCGGGAACGTACAACCTGACCTACAACTTGACTGACTCCAGCGGATGCACAGAAACCGACGACATTCAAGTGGCGGTTTACAACTCGTCTCTTTCGATCAACAAGACTGCGAATACAACCGAACCTGTCGGACCTGGTGACGTAATCGAGTACAACATAACCGTTTGCAACACCGGTAACGTCACGATAAATAACGTCACCGTCACCGATAACAGGACCGGACCGCACGATATCGGAACATTGGCCAAAAGCGAATGCGACTCGGTCAAATCAAACTACACAGTGACCGAAGAGGATGTGTGTAACGGATCGGTAGGAAACAGTGCTTACGCAACTGGCGATGACAAATGTGGCAAAGAAGTCAGAACCGGGAAAGATGCAACCTTATCAATCCCGACCACCTACAACTCGTCTCTTTCGATCAACAAGACTGCGAATACAACCGAACCTGTCGGACCTGGTGACGTAATCGAGTACAACATAACCGTTTGCAACATCGGTAACGTCACGATAAATAACGTCACCGTCACCGATAACAGGACCGGACCGCACGATATCGGAACATTGGCCAAAAGCGAATGCGACTCGGTCAAATCAAACTACACAGTGACCGAAGAAGATATGTGTAACGGATCGGTAGGAAACAGTGCTTACGCGACTGGCGATGACAAATGTGGCAAAGAAGTCAGAACTGGGAAAGATGCAACCTTGTCAATCCCGACCACCTACAACTCGTCTCTTTCGATCAACAAGACTGCGAATACAACCGGACCTGTCGGACCTGGTGACGTAATCGAGTACAACATAACCGTGAAGAACACTGGCACAGTCAACCTTACAGAAGTCGAAATCATAGATGATCTTGCAGATCTTAATGAGTCGATATTGGTCTTGAAACCTGGTGAATCCCAAAGCTTCTATCCTACCTTCACCGTGAACGAGACCGACATCTGCCAGGCTATCGTGAATAACGCGACAATCGAAGCCAAAGACGCCTGCGGAAAGGTGATTTCAAAGAGTGCTTCTGTGATCATAAATACGACTTACAACGCCTCTATCTCAATCACTAAAGATGCCAACACATCCGGTCCAATCGAGCCTGGCGACGTCATCGAATACAACGTCACCGTGAAGAATACCGGCACAGTCAACCTTACAGAAGTCGAAATCATAGATGATCTTGCAGATCTTAATGAGTCGATACTGGTCTTGAAACCTGGTGAATCGCAAAGCTTCAATCCCACTTTCACCGTGAACGAAACCGACATCTGCCAGGCTATCGTGAATAATGCAACTGCTGTCGCCAAAGATCCCTGTGGAAACGAGGTCGATCCTCCCGCAGCAGGCATTGTAACTATAAATACGACCTACAACGCCTCGATTGAGATCACGATCTTAGCCAACGTCACTGAGGTGGGTGTTGGAGATGTGATAGGGTATACTATCAACCTCACCAATAACGGCGACGTAACACTGTACAACGTAACCGTCAATGAGACTCTCACAGGCAACTCTTGGGATATAACCACTCTGAGCCTCAACGAGACCGTTTTCTTCTACACCAACTACACGGTCAAAGAGTCCGACATCGGTAACTTGATTAACAACACCGCAATCGCAAACTCGACGGATCCGTGTACCTTTGCAAAGAGCACCATGGAAGATTCAACGTCGGTGGTAATTCGCAGTGTAACCGAGCTGACCATTAAAAAGACCGCGCTGAAAAAAGAGGTGAAACGTGGCGGTGACATCACATACATCATCGAAGTCTGCAACGAAGACGATCAATCAGTGCATAACGTAAAAGTCAGAGACGTGTTCAGTGCCAATTACGATAAAATAGATCAGGTATCTGCTATACCAAAGCCAGAGGAAGGGAATGACTGGATACCCGAAGCGACGTGGACTTTCGATGAACTCGCCGCAAAAGACTGCATAACAATCACTCTTGTGGTAAAAGTCAAAGAGCCCCAAGACTTCGAGTTCGACATGATGCAAGGGGTCGAAGGCGAAGGATTCGTAAACGTCGCCAACGACTACACCACCACGTTCCAGCCTTTCGTCATCAAAAACTGCGCTTATGCATTCTCTGACGAGACCTTGACGGTTTCAGATTGCGAACACGTAATCGTCGTTGCGTATCTGGGAACTGAACTATCTACCCGAGAACACGGCAGCGGGATGTACGATAGCGATGAGATCGTCAAGGTCCGGACAGAAAATAAGTCCATCGAGATGGACAAAGACGTCTCTGCCACTCACAAGCCCACCACAATGACGCTCTACAACAACAGGACGGTAACTTACTCTTCCAGATGGACTGAAGACGCTTGCGCAAAGAACAGGGTGACAGGGACTTCAATGCACGAGTCTTACAGATACGCAACCTCGATCGACCGAAACAGTCACATGAAGCTTGATAAAAACGAGTCGGAGATGGAAGTTGAATCTGAGTTCGATGGAATGGGTCACATCGGATTCATCAAGCTTTCTGATCCTGCTACTTGCTCGTGTCCCTTCCTCGAATCGACCGAAGATTACACCGGAAGCTTCAGGATATACGAGAAAGTCAACGAATACGGATCCAGCGTGGTATCTAATAAATCCACATCGGGAAAAGGTCTCGTTGTGGTGGACAAACACGTCGGCGATAAGGGCTGTAAAGACAGTCAACGATCCTACGAGTCGGGAACCGGGTCTTACGATTCAGATGAGTTCATACAGACTTATACCAACTACATCGCAAAGGACATAAGCCTCGTCCACGAGCCGATCAGCCAGAACCTCACCGACGAGACCGAGATTGGCTCTGACCTCAAGTGGAAAGAGGGGATGAACTCCAAGAACCGAAAAACGAGCTTCATCGGCGAAGAGTATAGCAGCATCGAGAGCCTCGATAAAGAGACCGTGGCCAGAGGCTTGAACGCGATGGAGACCGAGGCCGAGTTCTCCGGCAAGGCCAGTTACAGAGCGGTTCTCCAGCCTGATTATGAAAATCGTTCAAAGAGCTCTCCGCCAGAGCCGGTGATAGACTTAGACGAAGAATACGTGGGTGATTACTCGATAGAAAGAAGGATCCACCTCGCAGGCGTTCCCAAGTACGATCACGCCCATATGGAAGTAGCGAAGACCGGCAAAATATTCTACCAAACTAAAGGGACATTCGCAGAGTACACAATAACCATAGAAAACGATGGGAACCAAGAACTAGCCGAAGAGATATCGGTAAGAGACATACTCCCGCCAGGTGCAGTCTACGTGAACTCGTCGAAAGGACCAGAGAGTCTGACTTCCGACTACGTCTTGTGGAAACTGACTCATCTCAACGTAGGAGATACAAAGACCATAACCCTCTGGCTCAACGTAACTGAGTTCCGAGGAGACGCACTTATCAACTGCGTCGAGGCCACTACCGAATACGATAACAAGACATTGCTTGCCAAGAACGTCTCGGTCATAGAGATCAACTGGCTCAGGTGCTGTCCGACTGATCCGGTCTTTGCAGTCAAGACTGGGATCGTAGACCCCGAAACTCCGAATCATGTCCTCTACAGGATCGGGATTGAAAACAAAATTGGCAAAAAGATGAAGGCAAAAGTGATCGATTACTTGCCGGACGATATGACGTATCTTGGCTATTCAATCCCAGCATCGTCATACGAGAACGATGTGGTGACTTGGAACGTAATCGATCTTGACCCGTTCGAGGCAAAGACGATAAATTACACCGCAGAGGTTTCGAGCAGCGGGAGGTACATGAACCGGGCCTTGGTCGAAGCTTATCTCGAAGATGGGTCGATCCTTCGGCCCAGATACGTGAACTCAGTCGTCGATGTGGGCGAATTCGAAGGCGAAGTTCCAGGGCCAGGATGGCAGCCTCCAGACTGGGGATTTGAGCAGATGGCGTCCTCGACAGATCTTACGTGTGAAGAAATATGAGATGGGAAAGGGGCTGACGCTTATAGTCGAGAACCGAGTAGTCTCATCTAATTGGCTCTCGACTATAACTCTGGCTAGAGATATTGTTTTCCGATCTGGTGCACGTTGTTTGTCGGAGTGCGTCCCTTGTCCAAAAACAATATCAAGCGAGTGATTTTGGAGGCGTTAATATCGGCGGGTTGCAATCGCCTGGTACTAGTGTCGTACAACATTAGTTTTTAGTTAAATATAAATGCTTGTTTAATCCATCCTATGTTTCATGACGAAAATAAACCTCGCCGAAGGAGAGGAAGAATCACTCAAAGAATTTACGAGCAAGGG
>Ga0208771_1000032_pt1 | contig 97898 bp, 75 predicted proteins | sample AntAceMetag02UKX_FD_184775 | JGI IMG/M metagenome (GOLD analysis project Ga0208771, IMG submission 184775) | Saline lake microbial communities from Ace Lake, Antarctica - Antarctic Ace Lake Metagenome 02UKX (SPAdes) (version 2) | ecosystem: Environmental > Aquatic > Non-marine Saline and... | reverse complement strand
CTGAACTGCAAGGTGATATAGTAAAATATGCCACTCATTAAGTCAAGAAAATTGTGAGGGAAATTGAAAACAATTTGGTGTTTAACCAATTGATATAAAAGCAGTTACTATTTTACAGGAGCCTTACAGTTGTAATATTAATAAATTTGCGAACGAAGTGAGCTAATTTATATGAATAAAATTTTTCCAAGAAAAATTTTATGAGGATACCTGTCGCGAAGGAAGTCGTTGCACCGCTTGCGCTTTTAATGCTGGTAGGGATCATCCTGCTGTTGTATCTGCCGTGGCTGGGCCTGGTCACCCTCGTGGTCGCCGCCCTCGTGGCGGCCTTCTTCAGGGATCCCGTCAGGGTCCCCGCTTACGGGCCGGGTGATTTTATCTCCCCCGCGGACGGCAGGGTCGTGGCGGTCGAGAGAGTCGCCGAGGACCAGTACATCAAGGGTGCGGCCCTGAGGGTCGGCGTATTTATGAGCCTGCTGAACGTTCACATCAACTACTCTCCCGTCACCGGCCGCGTCGCGTATATGCGTTACTCTCCCGGGAGGTTTGCCCCCGCAAACAGCAGGAAAGCCCCTCTCGAGAACGAGAGCAACGCCATCGGGATAGCAGGGCCATCCTGCCGCATTATGGTCAAGCAGATAGCCGGTATCATCGCCAGGAGAATCGTGTGTGATTGCAGTTTAGGAACGAGCTTGAGCGCAGGACAGAAGATAGGCTTGATAAAGTTCGGGTCCAGGGTCGATATCTATCTCCCCCCGCACTGCCGCCTTTTTGTGGAGATCGGGAGCCGCGTGAGAGGGGGGGAAACCATCCTGGGGACGGTCGCTGATGAAAAAGATATACCTTGTTCCTAATCTTCTGACGACGGCGAACTTCTTCTGCGGCCTCCTCTCGCTGGTCTTCACGCTGAACGGTTATCCCGTCCTGTCGGCCCAGATGATATTGACCGGAATGCTCTTCGACGTCCTCGACGGTCTCATAGCGAGGGCGAGAAAGAAGACGAGCAGGTTCGGTCTCGAGTACGACTCCCTGGCGGACCTCCTCACCTGTGGCATAGCGCCGACGCTTCTCATCTACAGCCTCGTGCTGAAGGAGATGGGGCAGGTCGGTCTGGGCGTCGCGTTTCTCTACTCGGTCTGCTGCGCGCTCAGGCTGGCCCGTTTTAACGCGCAGGTCCAGAAGGAGGAGAAACACAGCTTTACGGGCCTACCGACGCCGGCCGCCGCCGGCCTAATAGCCACGTTCATGCTCGTAACGCAGAAGTTCGGCCTCGAGTCCTGGAGGACGGCTCTTCCATTCGGGGTCCTGGTATTGTCGTATCTTATGGTGAGCACCGTCAGGTATCCCGCCCCCGGCTCGCTCAGTGTATGGAAGAGGAGGCCCTTCTTTTACCTCGTCGTTCTAATTCTTCTGGCGTGCGTCTTTGTGGCGCAGCCGGAACTCTGCCTCTTCTTCCTGTTCGCCGTGTATTGCTTCTACTGGCCATGCAGGAAAGTCGTGTCGCTGAGGGTATTGAAATGGCTGAAGCCGGGGATGGATATGGCGCCCGGGGAAGGCGTCGAAAGGGACGGGACTATCGATCGTGACGGGTAAAGCCGGAACGCGCTGAGAATAACTGTGCCGGGCGGGTTCCGTTCCGTCCCGGTGGATTTATTCCTCCTCCTGAAGCTCTGTTCCGGTATATTGGATGGAAGGGATGATCCAGGGTACATTTTACGAGATTCTGCGGAGGCTCCGTCGATATGCCTTGGTGGCCTTCGCCCTGATGACGGTTATTCCCGTCCTGGTTTTCTGTTTTCTCTTCGTCCATCTCTATTCCCTCGCGGATCCGGCTCCGTACCATGCCCCCGGCCTTTTCGTGATTGCTTTCCTCGGTCTCCTGATCGCGGTGCTCGGTTTGCCCTGGATGAGGAAAAAGGCCGGATCGGCGCTCGTAGATTTGAGGAGAAGGATTGAGGAGGTCGCCCGGATAGATCCTGCCGAGGATGAGATACTGAGCCGGTACGGCGAGGTGGGGCGGATAGCCATGGCGCTGAACAGGGTCGTGGCCGAGCTCAGGGAAGACAGGCGCAAGCTGAAGGAGCTGAACGAGGAACTCGAGGGGCGGGTGCGTGAGAGAACGGCGGAAGCGGGAAGGCTGTCGATTGTGGTTGAAAGCCTGGGGGAGAGCGTCATCATGACCGACCTGGAGAACACGATCACCTATGTTAACCCCGCGGGGTGCAGGATGCTGGGGTACGCGAGCGAGGAGATGACAGGCCGAGAATCGACCGATTTTTTCGGCGGGATACCCGGGAATCCTCCCGATCTCTACGGCATGATGAAAAGCGGATCCCCGGGCGGCGCCTGGGATGGCGAGGTCCTGAACAGGCGTAAGTCCGGGGAGATTTTTCCGGTTTACCTGAGGACCTTTTATCTGTGCGACGAGGAGGGCCGCCGGGTGGGTCATGCGGGGGTCGCGCGCGATATCACCAAGGCGAAGGCCCTCCGGGAGCAGATCCTGAAGTCCGAGAAACTGGCCGCTCTCGGTAAGCTCGTTTCCGGAATCGCCCACGAGCTGAACAATCCCCTCACCGGTGTCCTTGGGTATTCCCAGATTATCCTTGAAACCCTCGAAGATGGGACCCTGAAGGATGATATCCGGAAGGTTTACAACGAGGCCAGGCGATGCGAGCGGATCGTCCGGAAGCTGAGGGCCTTCGGCAGGGGCTACCGCATGAGGGTTTCCGCTCTCGATATCAACGATCTTGTCCGTGAGGTGGCGCGGCTGAAGCTCCACCGGATCCGTGACAGGGGAATAGAGCTTGAGATCGATCTCCCTGAAGATGTGCCCCCGATAGACGGAGACAGCGTCCGGCTTCAGCAGGTGCTCGACGCCCTTTTCGACAACGCGATCCAGGCCATCGAGGGAAGGGATGAGAAACGGTTGCGCGTGGCGACTTCAAAGGGGGACGATTTCATCAGGATTAAAGTTATTGACACCGGATGCGGCATTACTGAAGATAACATCTCCATGGTGTTCGACCCGTTTTTTTCCACCAGGGAGGTGGGCGAGGGTGCGGGCCTGGGCCTGAGCCTCGCCTATGGAGTCGTCAGGGAACACGGCGGAGATATATCGGTCGAGAGCCGGCCCGGAGAGGGGTCGACGTTTACCGTGTCCCTCCCGGCGCGTGTATTGGCATGACATGGAGAGTGAAACCGACATGCTGCTGGTGGTCGATGACGAACCTATCGTGAGAGACGTTCTGACGCGCAGGCTCAGGTTGTCGGGCTACAGGTGCGAGGAGTCCGAGAACGCGTTCGACGCCATGAAGAAGGTGGAAAGAGGAGATTTCTCCCTCGTTTTGAGCGATATCAAGATGCCCGGCAAGGACGGGATCAGCCTGCTCGAGGAGATTCGGAGCGTGGACGCCGATATTGCAGTTATCATGGTGACCGCCATGCCCGACGTTGACTTCGCCATACGGGCCATGAGGCTGGGGGCGTACGATTACATTACCAAGCCTTTCAATTTCGAGGAGGTACTGATCTGCGTCGAGCGGGCGCTGGAGAAGCGGACCCTGATCCTGGAGAACAGGGAGTACCGGGCGAAGCTCGAGGAGAAAGTCATTGAGAGGACGAGAGAGCTTCTTGAGAAAACCCGGCAGAAGAGGAAGCTCCTGGTGAACGCGATAACGTCCCTGGCGTATTCACTGGCGGTGAGCGATGCGGAAACAGAGGGTCACTCCCGGCGCGTGGCGGCGAGCGCTGCGGCCATTGCGGGGCGGATGTCCTTTTCCGCACGCGAGATAGCGGATATAGAGGTCGCGGGTCTTCTCCACGATATCGGGAAGATAGGCATCTCAAAGGAGATATTAAAAAAAGAGCTGTCGCTGACAGCGAGCGAGTACGAGGATGTGAAAAAGCACCCGCTCACGGCCGAGAGGATCCTGCAGCCGATAGAGGAACTGGGAGATTCGCTCAAGTTGATCCGGCATCATCACGAGCACTACGACGGCAGCGGCTACCCCGACGGTCTCAGGGGTGAGGAGATTCCCCTCGGGTCGAGGATTCTCCTGGTGGCGGATGCCTGGGACGCGATGATCTCGGACCGTCCGGAAAGCGGGCCGCTGCCGGTGGAGGCGGCGATCAAAGAGCTGGAGATAAATTCGGGCACGCAGTTCGACCCGGATGTCGCCCGTCTCTATATCTCCATGATAAAGGGTGACAATAAAGACAGTCCGGATGTGAAAAGATGAAAATATTTTCATACAGGATGCTTCTGATGGTTATTGGCGCCGTGGTCCTGGCGGCGGCCGTATATACCGCGTCCGGGAGGCTTGCCGGCAGTTCCCGCCTGGAGAGGGCCAGGTCGCTGTACGAGTCGGGTGATGAGAAAGGAGCGTACAGGCTCTTCGAGGATATCTACAATAAACGTCCGGATTCAAGGCTGGGAAAAGAAGCTTTGTACTATCTCTGCAGGATGGGGAGGGGGACCACCGACGAGAGGATGGCCCTCTGGCATAAGTTCCTCGATGGAGAGCCGACGGGAGATGCCAGGGCAGCGGGGATGCTCGAGCTGGCAGTCCTCTATCGTGAAAAGGGCGAGAATGAAAAGGCGATAGAGACGTACAACGGCGTTATACGGAGCGCTTCCGGCGACGGCCGGGAAGTGCGCGCCATGCGCGAGCTGGCCTCCCTTTACAGGAGTACGGGAAAGCTGAAGGAAGCCCGGGATATGCTCGAATCCATCCTGGAGGAGCATCCCGGCACCCCGGAGGTGGGTGAAATCCAGAATAATATGGGAGAGATCAACGTCGAGGCGATCCTGAGCCGGAAGATCGATGAGCCGTTGAGCCTGGAGTACGTGGTTAAACCGGGGGACTCCCTCGCGAAGATCACCAAGAAATTTAACACGACGGTGGATCTGCTCAAGGCGTGCAACAACAAGAAAGACGGAACCATCAGGGTCAACGACAGGCTGAAGGTCGTGACGGCTGATTTCGCGATACTGATAGATAAATCCCAGTGCACGCTCTCCCTCCTTGCAAACGGTGACCTCTTCAAGATATACAGCGTGGGGACCGGCAGGGATAACATTACACCGGTGGGAGCGTTCAAGGTCACCGATAAGATAGTCGAGCCGGTGTGGTACAAGCCGGGAGGCGGCGAGATCCCCTACGGGGATCCCGGGAACCTGCTTGGCACCCGGTGGATAAACATAGATTTGCCGGGATACGGGATCCATGGGACGTGGGAGCCGGAGACGATCGGGAAGCAGATGAGCGCGGGCTGTATCAGGCTTTTAAACGAGGACGTGGAGGAGTTATTCATGATTATCCCGCTCGGTACACCGGTAACGATAGTGGATTAAGATAGCGTCCATTACGCTTGTATTTATTGATAATTCGCAAAGACAGAAAGACGGCCTATTATGAGCAATAACACGGGTTTGGATTTCGAGAGGCCTATACTGGAGCTGGAGAAGAAGATCGAGGAACTGAGGAGCCTCTCCGCCGGCGAGATAGACTTCACCGCTGAGATAAAGAGCCTCCAGAGCAAGCTGGATAAAGCGAGAAGGAAGGTCTTTAAGAGCCTTACCGCCTGGCAGAAGGTCCAGATAGCGAGGCATCCCCAGAGGCCCTACATGCTCGATTACGTGGGGTTGATATTCGAGGAATTCATCGAGCTCTCCGGGGACAGGTGCTACGCGGACGACAAGGCCCTCATAGGGGGGTTCGCCACGCTGGACGGTGAAAGGGTCATGATACTCGGCCACCAGAAGGGACGGGACACAAAAGAGAACCTCATGAGGAACTTCGGAAGCGCCCATCCGGAAGGCTACAGGAAGGCGCTGAGGTTGATGAGGCTTGCCGAGAAATTCAGCATCCCCATTCTGACGTTTGTCGACACCCCCGGCGCCTACCCCGGCATAGGAGCGGAGGAGAGGGGTCAGGCGGAGGCCATCGCGGTCAACCTGCGTGAGATGATGGCGCTGAGGACGCCGGTTATAGTGACCATAATCGGAGAGGGGGGAAGCGGAGGGGCGCTCGGAATAGGTATCGGCGACAGAGTGATAATGCTTGAAAACGCCTATTACTCCGTCATCTCCCCGGAGGGGTGCGCGGCCATTTTATGGAAGGATAAGGCAAGGGCGGCGGACGCCGCCGTGGCCCTCAAGCTGACGTCACGCGACCAGCTCGGACTCGGGTTGGTAGACGAGATCGTGCCGGAGCCCCTCGGCGGGGCTCACAGGGATCCCGAGGCTGTTGCTGCGGCGCTCAAGGAACGGCTGATCACCAATTTGAAGGAGCTCACCTTGCTGCCCCCGGAAGAGCTTCTCGAAAAGCGATACCGGAAATTCAGATGTATGGGCGTATTTGAAGAGGGGATAGAGGAATAAATAGCAATTAGCAATTCAAAATTAGCCATTAGCGATTAGCGATAGCGGAATAGATAACAATTAGCGATTCAAAATTAGCCATTAGCTATTAGCAATAGAGGAATAGATAACAATTAGCGATTCAAAATTAGCCATTAGCCATTAGCGATAGAGGAATAGATAACAATTAGCAATTCAAAATTAGCCATTAGCCATTAGCGATAGAGGAATAGATAACAATTAGCAATTCAAAATTAGCCATTAGCAATGACAGAATATAAAAAATACGGTGAAGATATTGCAGCCAGACTGATGGATTTTGCGGTGCATATAATCAAGCTTTTCAATGAACTTCCAGACACTATTGTAGGTAGGCACATAGGAGGCCAGCTTCTGAGAGCGGGCACATCAGCAGGGGCGAATTATGAGGAGGCACGTGGAGCGCAATCAAGATCCGACTTCATTCACAAGATGAGCATAGTACTGAAAGAGCTAAAGGAGTCGAGGTTTTGGCTGAAACTCATCATGCGCTCAAAGCTCGTGAAAGAAAACAGGCTGAAAGACCTCTTATTAGAATGCGAGGCATTATGCGGTATCATCGCAAAGAGCATACTGACGGCAAGAAAATCGAAATAAATTTCTATTGCTAATCGCTAATTGTTAATGGTTAATCGCTAATTTATATGAGATCTTTGATCACCGGAGGGGCAGGCTTCATCGGCTCTCATCTCGCGGAGGTGCTGCTGGAGCGCGGTGACGAGGTCTATGTCATAGATGACCTCAGTACGGGCTCGATATTGAATATCGAGCACCTCAAGACAAACCCGGAATTTAACTATACCATAGACTCGGTGATGAACTATCCCGTCATCGCCGAGCTTGTCGATAGGTGCGATGTGATATTTCACCTCGCCGCGGCTGTGGGCGTTAACCTGATTATCGAGGATCCTGTAAGGACGATATCGACGAACATAAGGGGAACCGAGATAGTTCTGGAGCTGTCTGTAAAAAAGCACAAGAAAGTCGTTCTCGCGTCGACATCCGAAGTTTACGGCAAGACGCCTAAGGTCCCCTTCTGCGAGGGCGATGATCTCGTCCTCGGCCCAACGAATATGGGTCGCTGGAGCTACGCTTGCTCCAAGGCTATAGACGAATTCCTTGCCATAGCGTGGTGGAAGCAGTACTCGCTCCCTGTTGTGATCGTGAGGTTGTTCAACACCGTGGGCCCGCGCCAGACCGGACGCTACGGCATGGTTATACCCAGGTTGATAGAGCAGGCTCTTGCGGGGGAGCCGATCACGGTTTACGGCAGCGGGGAGCAGAGCAGGAGCTTCGCCTATGTTAAGGATATCGTGGACGCCATCGTGAAGCTGAGTGAGGCGGAGCGGGCCGTGGGCGAGATATTCAATCTCGGGAGCGATGAGGAGATAACGATAGGGGAGCTCGCGCGGCGCGTGAAGGAGGCTGCGGGAAGCGATTCGGAGATAGTGAATATATCCTACGACGAGGCTTACGAGGAGGGCTTCGAAGATGTCCTCAGGCGTGTCCCGGACATATCAAAGGCGCGGGAATATATCGGCTTCGAACCGAAGGTGAAGCTCGCCGGGATTCTGCGGAAAACGGTTGAATACATGAGGGAGTAGCAATTAGCCATTAACGATTAACCATTAGCAATTAGCGATTAACCATTAGCGATTAACCATGAAAGAGCTAAAAGGAGTCGAGGTTTTGGCTGAAACTCATTATGCGCTCAAAGCTCGTGAAAGAAAATAGGATGAAAGCCCTCTTATTAGAATCCGATGCATTATGCGGCATCATCGCAAAGAGCATAATGACGGCAAGAAAATCAAAAATATATTTCTATTACTAATTGCTAATTTTAAATGGTTAATCGCTAATTGTTAATTGTTATGAACTACCGGAAAGCCCGCCTTGATGACGTGGAAGGTATCCACTTGTTGATCGGGCATTATGCACGGATAGGCGACCTTCTGCCGCGCTCGCGCAACCAGCTCTACGAACACCTGAGAGAGTTCTGTATAGCTGATGATGCTGGATCTATCGTAGGCTGCGGCGCCCTCCATATCAGCTGGAGCGATCTAGCGGAGATACGATCTCTTGTCATCCAGGAGGATTACCAGAGGCGAGGCATAGCCTCCAGGATCGTTGAGCTGTGCATCGAGGAGGCCCTGTCCCTCGGTGTCAAGAAAGTCTTTGCCTTGACCCTTCCGGACAGGACGATTTTCTTCGAAAAGCTTGGTTTTGAGAAGTTCCCGAAGGAGCGGCTTCCCCACAAAATATGGAGCGAGTGCATCCACTGCATAAAATTTCCTTATGAATGTAATGAAGTGGCGGTTATGAAAAATATTGAAGATTGACGAGTGACGATTGAACTATAATAAAGAAACAAGAAATAAGGGTGAAGTTATAAAATCAAATATCAAAAACCAAAAATCAAATAGTTCTAACAAGGCCGATTAAGGATTGAGGCGGAAGTGTGATAGTAAAAGCATCTGCGGTATATTCAGTTATCGGCCTATCGTTGGCAGCCTTGCTTATTACCTGCAGCTCACAAGCCGGGGACAGGAAGGCCGCCATGGCGGGCTCCTGGTACCCCGGGACGAAGAAGGCCCTCTCCGCCGAAGTCAGGGGTTATCTTGAGGAAGCGGGTCCCGTTGATGTCGCCGGCCGCCCCGTCGGCGTCGTGGCCCCCCACGCGGGGTATCAGTGGTCCGGCAGGGCGGCCGGCCGGGCGTTCAGGCCCCTGGAGGGCTGGAAGTACAAGCGCGTCGTTCTGCTGGGGATCTCACACCGGTACCCTCTTCGAGGCGTCTCCGTGGACGCGTTCGATAATTATATAACTCCCCTCGGTAAAATCCCCCTGGACAAGGAGGCATGCGATGCGCTCCTGAAGGGGCAGCTGTTCTCGTGGGAGCCCCGCGCAAGCCTTAACGAGCATTCACTGGAGATCGAGTTGCCCTTCCTTCAGACCGTCCTGGGAAAGTTCGAGCTTATCCCGGTCATCGTCGGGGATGTAAGCGAGGGGGAGATTGTTCAAATCGTCCGGGAGGTGAAAAGGTTTGTGGACGGGGAGACGCTCGTGGTCGCAAGCTCCGACTTCACGCACTACGGCGCGGCCTTCGGCTACCTCCCCTTCCGCCAGGACGCGCGAAAGAACCTTGAGAAACTCGACAGGGGAGCCATTGATTTCATTATAGGGAAGGACCTTCCGGGCTTCACCGGCTATATCCGGAAAACGGGGGCCACGATCTGCGGGAGAAACGCCATTGCCATACTCATCGAGCTGATGCCGGAGAATGCCCGGGGTTATCTGCTCGACTACTACACGTCGGGCGGTCTAACAGGTGATTTCTCGCACTCGGTGAGCTATGCGGCGATAATCTTCACCGTTGAGGAGAAAACACACGTCGAAAAGAAAACCAAAGAGATCACTGAACATACTGAAACAATAAAAAATAAATAAGATCCACTAATTTCACTAATTAATACGAATTTGAAAAACGATGTTGAGTTATGGAAAAAGAATTAGTGGAAAACTTGTACTGAGCGCAGTCGAAGTATTCGTGGATAAATTTTTTTCAATATGGAATTGCGGGTCCTGGACAAAGATGAAGAGGGAAACAACTTTCTTACTTCTTATTTCTTACTTATTACTTTTTCTAATTCCCTGTTGCGCGGATGGGGGCAGACTGACAGAATCCCGAATTAAAAAAACGACAAAGGAGAGAGCTGTGAGCGATAATGAGCATTCTCTCACGCCCGGCGAGCGCAAGACGCTCCTGCAAATTGCGCGGGATACAATAGAGAGCCATGTGAAGTCGGGGAAGATTCCCAGCCTGGATAATTACCCCATAACCGGCTGCCTGAGAGAGGAGCGGGGGGCGTTTGTCACAATCACGAATCCCGCTTCCTCCAGCCCCGTCCATCCGGAACCGCTCAGGGGCTGTATCGGGAACTTCACGGCGTCCGGCCCTCTCTGCGAAACGGTGCGGGAGATGGCCGTCTCGGCGTGCAGCAGGGACACCCGCTTCCCGCCGGTGGGGGCTGATGAATTGGAAGACATAAAGATAGAGATATCGGTTCTCTCTCCGCTCATGCCCGCGGAGGATCCGCTCTCGATCAGGAAGGGAGTGCACGGTATTTACATCAGGGACAGTCGCGGCTTCGGCGGCGGGACGTACCTTCCCCAGGTTTGGAGCGACCACTTCGCCGACAGGGACGCCGGGTACTTCTGGAGCCACCTGTGCCGTTTCAAGGCAGGTCTCCCGGCGGACGCGTGGCTTCACCCCGAGAGATACAACGTTCTCGTCTACACCGCCGACGTCTTTGGTGAAGAAGATAAATGACGTTTAACGTGTGATGTGTAATGTGAAAACACTGTTAGCTGGTCCGCGTAACACGTAAAACGTTACACGGCACTTGTAGAGCAATAGAAGATGTTTGTTTAGATAGAAAGATTCATAAAATGGTGATACCGGAATACACTCCGCGGGACATAGAGCCGAAGTGGCAGAAGTTCTGGGCCGATGCCGGCCTTTTTTCGGTGGACACCGGCTCCGCGGACCGCAAGTACTACTGCCTCATGATGTTTCCCTATCCCTCGAGCTCTCTCCACGTGGGGCACGGACGGAACTATATCATAGGGGACGTTGTCGCCCGTTATAAGATGATGAGGGGCTTCACTGTTTTGGCACCCATGGGATGGGACGCCTTCGGCCTGCCCGCCGAAAACGCCGCCATCAAGTCGGACATCCACCCGGCCGAGTGGACGAAGAGGAACATAAGCGTTATCAAGAAACAGCTTACCCGGTGGGGCATCGGCTATGACTGGGCGCGGGAGGTAGCCTCGTGCGACCCGGACTATTACAGGTGGACGCAGTGGATATTCCTGAAGCTTTACGAGCGGGGCCAGGCGTACCGGAGAGAGTCGTTCGTCAACTGGTGCCCATCGTGCTCAACTGTCCTGGCCAACGAACAGGTTGTAGACGGCTGCTGCGAGCGGTGCGGCACGGGTGTCGGCGCCAGGAAGCTCAGGCAGTGGTTCTTCCGGATAAGCGATTACGCGCAGAGGCTGCTTGACGATCTCGACTTCCTCGACGAGTGGCCCGGGAGGGTCAAGGTGATGCAGCGCAACTGGATCGGCCGGAGCGACGGCGTGGATATATATTTTCCCGTGGAAGGCCTCGATGAACGGCTCGTGTGCTTCACCACACGCCCCGATACGATCTTCGGGGCGACCTATATTGTCATGGCCCCCGAGCATCCGCTCGTCGGAGAGATCGCAAGGGGTTGCGGTAACGAGGCGTCGGTTTCTGAATACGTGTCGACGGCCGCCGGCAAGGAGATGGCCCGCCGCATCGAGGCGGATGTCGAGAAAACGGGCGTCTTTACGGGCCGTTACGCTATCAATCCCGTCAACGGAGAGAAGATTCCCGTATGGATTGCCGATTACGTGCTCATGGAGTACGGCACGGGGGCGATCATGTGCGTCCCGGCCCACGACCAGCGCGACTTCGAGTTCGCCGGAAGGTTCGGCCTGCCCGTGCGCCGGGTAATCCAGGAGGGAGCCGGCGAACTTGACCCGTCGCCGATGGCCGGGGCGTACACCGGAGACGGTGTACAGGTCAATTCTGGACGTTTCGACGGCCTTCCGAACAGGGAGGCCTCCGAAAAAATAGCCCTCTGGATGGAGGAGGAGGGAATCGGTAAAAGGGCCGTTCATTACCGTCTCCGTGACTGGCTCATATCAAGGCAGAGATACTGGGGCGCCCCCATCCCCATCGTTTACTGCGATCGGTGCGGGACGGTGCCCGTTCCGGAGAGGGAGCTCCCGGTTCTTTTACCAATGGACGTGGAGTTCAGGCCCACGGGTCAATCACCGCTTTCCTTCAGCAAGGATTTCATGGAGACGAAATGCCCGGAGTGCGGTGGGGCGGCCAGGCGCGAGACCGACACGATGGATACCTTCGTCGATTCGAGCTGGTACTACCTTCGCTATATCACACCGCGGCTGGACACGAAGCCGTTCGAGCCGGATCTCGTCAACCGGTGGTTGCCTGTTGACCAGTACATAGGCGGTATTGAGCACGCCATTCTGCATCTGCTCTACTCCCGCTACATTACAAAATTTCTCATGGACATCGGATGGGTGGATTTCGGCGAGCCTTTTAAAAACCTTTTTACCCAGGGGATGATCGTCAAGGATGGGGCCAAGATGTCCAAGTCGAAGGGCAACGTCGTCAGCCCCGAAAAGCTCGTCGCGAGGTACGGCGCCGACACGGTGCGCATTTACACGCTGTTCATAGCCCCCCCGGAGAAGGATGCCGAGTGGAGCGACGCGGGTGTCGAGGGTGCGCATCGCTTCATCAAGCGGGTATGGCGGATCGTTCACCGGCATAAGGGTCTTTTTGACAATCCCGGCAAATCACCGGGGGGCGGGCTTCCGCCCGAAGCGGCGGAGCTTCGGAGGAAAATCCACCGGACCATACGAAAAGTAACTGAGGATATGGAAAAGGGCTTCCACTTCAACACGGCGATTGCAGCCATAATGGAGCTCGTCAACGAGATGTACCTGTACGAGGCGTCGATGAAACCGGGAGAAACGGGGGAAATACAGGTACTGAGAGATGCCATAGAGGCGGTTATCCTGCTTCTCTCGCCCATGGCCCCGCATGTATGCGAGGAGCTCTGGGAAGCCGTCGGAAGCCGGTCCATGCTCTTTCGCTCCAGCTGGCCGCAGTGGGACAGGGCTCTCGCGGAGAAGAAGACCGCCACCATCGTTGTGCAGGTCGACGGGAAATTACGGGACAGGGTTGAGGTTCAGAGCGGCACGCTCGGTGAGGAGCTTAAAGGGCTCGTGATGGGCCGGGAAAAGGTCAAGAGGCATATAGCCGGGCGGTCGATCGCCCGGGTTGTCGTCGTCCCCGACAAGCTTGTCAACGTGGTCCTTAAATAAAATATGGAAACATGAAAATATAGAAGTATGGAAATAAAAAGAAAAATATTATATGGCGGAAATGAAGCTGTAAAAGCTATTTTCATATTACCTTATTTACATGTTTTCATGTATTGTTGAGATAGGCTTTTAATAAGGCTATAGTTATTTATGAATATGGAAGCTTCACGGGATGATCGGAACACATGGGGAGCTAAGCTTAAAAGGACGCTGACGTCGTTTCTCCCTGTTTCCGCGGACAGGGTGGGAAGCTGCCTGCGTTGCGGTGCTTGCTGCAGCCTTCCGAATCGCTGCCCTTTTCTGAGATTCGATAAAGAAGGATTTGCAGCGTGCCTTATAAGGCCCTTCAGGCCGCTCAACTGCCGCAAGTACCCGCGCGATAAGGAGGAGCAGATATGCCATCCCTGCGGCTACAGCTTTCACAACAATTTAAAAAATGAAAAGAAAACCGCTGATTATACGGATTAAACGGATTATTTTGAGATCGTGAAATTGAAGTTTCTTTTTAATCAGCATAATCAGTTAAATCCGCGGTATATATTTTTTATTGAAGCAATCATAGTAGGAGAGAAGATATGAAGAGAAAGATTCTGGGAATGATGGGGAAGCTGGAGGTCGTGGTGAGAGAGGAGTCCGGCGTGGGCATAATAGAGGCATCGGGCGAGATAGATGTCTATAACTCGGGCGAAATAAAAAAGCTCGTGGACGCGTATATCGCAAGGGGAACCAGTAATATCCTTTTAGATATGAGGGGTGTTGACTATCTCGATAGCTCCACAATCAGTGTGCTCCTCGTGGAGCGGGAGAGGCTGACATCGCACGGTGGAAGGTTGAAGCTGCTGGGGCTTCAGGAGAATCCGCGCAAGGTATTCGAAATCGCTAAAATAGATTCCATCTTCGATATATACGACAATGAAGAGGAGGCGCTCAGGAGCTTTGCTGAGAAGAAGGACTATTAGACAGGGGAGTGTTCGGCGTAAGTATTTGCTGACTGTCAGGATTCGTAATCTTAATCGTACTCGTAATCGTAATCGGATATTTGCATGGAGGTTTATGCGGGATTACGAGTACGATTAAGAGTAAGAGATGAGTGTTAATATGTTAACGTCCTTTATCGGGGTCCGGTTATTATGGGATTCTGTCCAGACTGCAAGATAGAGCAATTCGGGGGTGGGCGGTGTTCGCGCTGCGGGCGCGGGCTCGTTGAGAGAAAGACGCCCCCGGAGGATGGAGGAAAGTCGTCCGCTGCGGGACCCCCGCCGTTAGGGAGCGCTCACTCGAGGCCCCTGCCGCGGCATATCGAATTGCTGGAAAGGGAATCCAGGTATAAGGTGGACCGGAAGAAGCCCGGCTTCTTCTTCTACTTGGGAGCTTTTGTGGCGCGGTGCGTGGAATCGGCAGTCTTCTGTACCGCCTTTCACTTCGCCCTCGCCCTAGTAATATTCATGGTAAGTGCTATCACCGAGCTCACAAGGACGGGGGGCGAGATCTACGAATCGTCCCTGATAAAGCAGGTGAAGCAGGGCGTGCAGATCTACGAGTATTTCGCCTTCGCCCTGATAACGTTTTTAACGTTTAAGTACCGTTGGCCGAAGAGGTAGGCCTGCAAGGCGGATTTTTTCGGTGGACATGTCCGGCAGGTTGTTTTGACGGAAACATGAAGAAGCGATTGAGCCATGGTGGTGAAGTTACCGCGATATCGGCATCGATTAACGGACTCATTCTGGAGGCCAGGGCGATGATAGAGAAAACCTCCGGCGCTTTCCGGCACTCGAGTCTTGAGGAGATGAAAAATATCGGGGATTGCTCCTCGCGGGCGAGCGTTACCGAGTGCGGCCTGATCAATTCAGTTCTCGATTTGAAGCGGGTCGGTGACGCGAAGAAGAAGGCTCTCATCGGCACAATCGGCCACATCGGTAGAATATGCGCGTGCAGCGCCGAGCTGGCCGACCGGGTCAGGTCGAAGATAGAACGGGACATCCTCTTCAGCGTTCAGGCATTCGGAGAGTGCGTGGAGTTCTTCGCAGAGGCGGCCGGCACTGTAAACGCCATCGCGAAACTCGTTGAGAACGGTGTTGAGCGTAGCGAGGTGGAGCGCCTCTGCCGCGGTCTGGAGAGGCACATCTACGAAGGCGAAATGAGGCACGAGGAGAGGTTGATCAAAGGAGTGTGCGCCGTCAAGGCGTCCGAGCTCTTTACCGGCATGCTCGATCTTTTCAGGGCGATAGCGTTTCACTCCTCCCGGGCGGTGGCCGGACTGGTCGAGAGGGAGTCCGGCCTTGTTCGTTAGCAAGGGGCCGGAAATTTGATATAATGAGCATCCAGGAGGTGGCATATGATCCTATCGACAACAGATTTGATCCCCGGCAAGCCCGTGAAGAAGATATTGGGAGTAGTTTCGGGCAACATCGTTAAGTCCAAGAGCGTGAGCGAGCCGGTCTTCGAAGGGCTGAAGAAGGTGATCTCCCAGTCCATAAGCTTCGGTCCAAGCATTATCACGGGTGAGGAGGTTGGGGTTCCCAGTGAAGAGCTCGATGAAAAAAAAGTGAAGGAGGATGCGGCTTCCCGGGAGCTCGTCGGCTACACCGAGCTTTTGAGGAATCTCAGGGCAGAAGCCTTGAAGCGCCTTGCCGAAAGCGCCGAGAAGGTGAAAGCCGACGCGGTTATAAATATCCGCTTTTCCACTAACGTCATAATGCTGCACGCCTTCGAGATCCTGGCGTATGGCACCGCCGTCAAGCTCGGGCAAATTACCGCGCGGCCTTAAATTGAGAACCCGTTTCTGGTTAGTGTTCGCCTTCCTTGTCGCGTTCGTCCTGTGCGTCTATATATTCAGGAAGGAGACGACCCCCCGCCGGCAGGTATACTACCGGCGCGGCTTGGACTTTGCCATGACGGGCAAGTATGACATCGCCCTGTCCGAGTTGAACAAGGCTATTGCGTACGATCCCGGTTTTGCTCCCGCCTACAACAACATCGGTGTCATCTACTCCAGGTTAGGCCGCAAGAAGGACGCGATCACGGCCCTGGAGAGGGCTATAGCACTGGACCCGGTTTTCCCCGAAGCACGATACAATCTCGGGAAGATCTATATGGATCTTGCTCTCGAGGACCGCGCCCTGGAACAGCTGAAGGAAGCTGTGAGATTCGATCCCGATTACGGGAAGGCGCGTGAGGCCCTCGCCGAGATTTATTACGGCCTTGCCCGCGAGAAATACGGACGGGAACAATACAACCAGGCGGAATACGATATCTCGCGCGCGTACGACCACAACCCGGAGCGCGCGGACGTCATTGACCTCTGGGCCAAAACCGAGGTCAAACTGGGGCAATATGACAAGGCGCTCCTTCTCTTTGAGAAGGCTTCGGCGAGGGATCAGAGTCTCGGTAAATCATCCGATATTTCAGATGCCCTCGAGCAGAAAGGGGAAGCACTTTATAGAAAGGGCGAGTTCGATGACGCCGAGCGCTATCTGGTTTCGGCCGTGAGCAAAGATGCCGAAAACGGCAGGGCCAATTATTTTCTTGGGCTCTGTTATTCGAGAAAGGGCGACATCGACGGAGCCATTGCGCATTTGCGGAGAGGGTTGATTTTGGACAATCAGATATTACCCGACACCGGCCAGGCCGAGTACCATGCATCTCTCGCTGCCGGGATGAAGCGTACGAAGGAGTATGAAAGGGCAATAAGGGAATACGAGCTTTCTCGATCCATTGACCCCGCCGCTGATGTCGGAAAAGCCCTTGCGGAATGTTGCTTCTGGCTGGGAAGGGACAGATCAGAGAGGGGCCAGAACGATAGAGCTTCCAGCGAATTAGAGAAAGCTGTCGAGCTTGAGCCCCATAATAAGGAATACAGGCGTGCTCTGGCGAAAGCACTCGGTGATTCGGGAAATTATGGAAGAGCCGTCGCTGAGTATCGCGCTCTCAGTGCACTGGAGCCGGGTTCGCTTGAGGTTCGCGTTGAGTTGGTGAGAGTATTAATAAAAATCAGCCTCTTTGATGAAGCCATTTCCGAGCTTGAGAAAGTCGAGCGCATGAAACACAAGCCTTCGCTGGAGAAGGAGTTGTCCGAGGCCTATTACGGGAGAGGGCGGGTTGCCGAGGATGCGGAGGAATTTCAAAAGGCGATCCAGGATTACGCTCACGTTGTGAAAGTGGCTCCGGGGAACAAGAATGCATGGTTACGGCTCGGGATATGTCGTGAACAGACCGGGGATATCAATGAAGCGATGAAGGTTTACAGGAGATATCTCGATGACCCGGATATTGGCTGGCAGTGTCATTATCATCTGGGTATTTGTTTCAGCAAAGGCGGTGACAGGGATTCGGCTGTCGCGTTTGCGGGGGAGCACCTGGTGAAGGCCGATGTGCTGCAGGACTCCGGTAAGTTCAACGATGCCATGCAGGAGTGCCGTAAGGCAATTGAGATTGCGCCTGATTGGTGGGGGGGGTACTTCGATTCCTCTGCTTTGCTTTTTGGTAGAATGGAGTACAAGAAAGCTTTGCCCTATGCAGAGAAATGCATCGATATATCGCATGACAGGCCCGAGCACTACAATAACCTTGGCGTCATATATGGCAAGCTGGGGAGATACAATGATGCCGAGATGTTATTCCATCAGGCGATTAAGATGAAGTCCCCCTATTACAGGGCATGCATCAATCTGTCATACTTATACGGCTTGATGAAGAAGGACAATGAGTCGATATGGTGGGCGAAGCAGGCCGGCCAGATAAAAAGAGGGTTCTCCCACAAAGGGGAGAGCGGTTTCTGGCTGCGATAGAGCCGGCGGATAGCACGCCTATTCCGTGACTATCAGCTTCTCTTTAAGTGCCTCGATTTCTGCCTTGAGCTTCGCGAATTCCTTGTAGTGGTTCGGCAGCCAGCTTACGGCCGCGAACTGCTTCATGGCCTTCTTAATGGGCCGCGCAGGGCTTCCGAGCCAGGCTGTACCGGGCGGCAGGTCCTTGCCGGTCGGAAGGCCGGCCTGGGCGGCGATAATCACATTGTCCCCTATCGTCAGGTGGCCGCTGATGCCCACCTGGCCGGCGATGGTGACGTTGTCGCCGATCGTTACGCTCCCCGATATCCCGACCTGGGAGACGATGATCGTGTTCTCGCCGATGATGTTGTTGTGGGCGATCTGGACCAGGTTGTCGATCTTTGTCCCCTTCTTTATTGTGGTGGAGCCCAGGGCCGCCCGGTCTATCGAAACGTTGGAGCCTATCTCGATGTCGTCCTCTATGACCACGTTCCCGACCTGCGGAATCTTCACGTGTCTCCCCTCGTGCTTGACGTAGCCGAAGCCGTCGCTGCCTATCGCCGTTCCCGCGTGGATCGCCACCCGGTCGCCTATGACCGTCCGCCTGTAGATGGTGACGTTGGGATGTATCGTGCAGTTCTCGCCGATTTCCGACCCGTCGCCGATGAAGGTTCCCGGGTGAATCACGCTTCCTGCCCCGATCTTCACGGAGTCGCCGATTGTGACCTGCGGCCCGATGTATGCCTCTGGATCTATGGAGCAGCCCTTGCCGATTGCCGCGCTCGGGTGCACCCCCGGCACGTAGCTCTTTTTCGGGTGAAAGGTCCTCAGCACGGCGCAGAATGAGAACCGCGGATTATCGACACGTATGACGGTCTTTTTCGACTCCCTTGCGCCACGTCCCACTATGATGGCCGACACGGGAGTTTCCTCAGCCTCCTTGAGTTGCTGTTCCTTCTCAGCGAAGGTGATGTCGCCGTCCCGCCCCCTGCCGCTCGGCGCGACGCCCCGGATGACGACGTCCCCGTCTCCCACCAGTTCTCCCCCGATCAGCGATGCTATCTGCGAAGCGGTCTTTTCCATGATCGTATCTCCCTCATGAACAAGTTAGCTTTTTAAAGTTTAATCAGGTGATGAATTTTCAGAAATTCCGAATCGTTAATTACATAAACGATCAAAATAGGGTGATTAGAAATGTATGGTATACCTTATTATGGGTTTTGGAAAGGTTAATAAATTTGCGAAAGCCTGCCTGCCGGCAGGCAGGAAGTGAGCTAAGTTCTTGAGCTAATTTTTTGGGGATTGAATAAGACGCTTGATTTATAGTAAATTTTTGTAAAATACCATGGCTCAAGGTCTATTGATTCTTCGCTGGTATCTCGCCCTGCAGGTCCTCGGCCTGGTGTGCCTCCCCCTGACGCTGGTCGTCTTCCGTGGTCTGCCGGACAGGGGGTACCCATTATCGAAGATTCTCTCAGTTCTCCTGATTACCTATTTTAACTGGATTGCCGTCAGCACCGGTATTTTCAGCTATTCAACTTTTACCCTCGCGGCATCCGCCTTGCTGTTGCTGGTCGTCTCCCTGGCGCTCCTCTTCAGGTTCCGGGAGGAGATTATCGACGCGTTGAGGACGAATTTAAAGCTCGTGGTCCTTTACGAGGTATTCTTCCTTGTTGTTTTTTTAGTCTTCCTCGTTATCAGGGGGCACGATCCGGATATCTTCGGGACTGAGAAGTTCATGGATTTCTCGTTTATAACGGGCCTGTCCAGGAATACGGGGTTCCCGCCGCAGGACCAGTGGCTTTCAGGGGAGCCGGTGAACTACTATTACTTCGGGTACTTGATTATCTCCAACCTGATAAGGATGTCGGGCGTCCCCCCTGAGTATGGCTATAACCTTGTCGTGGCGTCGCTTGCGGGCCTCACTTTCGTGTCGGTCAGCTCGATAGCTTATAACCTGTCGAGGAGGGTGACCGTGGCGGTCGCGGCCGGCATCTTCATGATCTTCCTGGGGAACCTGGACGGTTTCAGGGAATTTTTATCGGCGGAGTCGCTCGCCGCGTACAACTGGTGGGACCCGTCGCGCGTGATAGGGCGGGGGGATACTATCAACGAGTTCCCCTTCTTCACCCTGCTTCACGCCGACCTCCATCCCCACGTGAACGCCCTGCCGTTTTTCATGCTGATGATCGCCTCCGTTATGAACATCATGTTTTTCAGGAGAAGGGTCCCGTGGCTCTACTTCGGCTATCTCGCCGTTCTCATAGGGGGGCTCTGGATCATGAACCCATGGGACCTTCCCCTTTCGATTCTCCTCCTCTGGCTTGTCCTCATGCTGCGGATAATGATGGAGAAGCCCGGCTTCCAGAGGGCTGTTATATACATACTGGCCCCCGCAATCATCGTTGCCTGCGACCGGTTCATTCTCTATGCCCCGTTCCACGGATCGTTCAAGTCATTTTCCCAGGGCTTCGGCGCGAAGCTTGCGCACACGAGCCTCCCCCAGATGCTCCTCATCTGGGGTTTCTTCTTCTTCGTCCTCTTCACCTTCCTGTTAGCGAACCTGGTCCGGTCGGGGGTATTGAAGGCCGTTGACGATAAAAGGGCGACCTTACCGGAGATATCGAGCGCGGCACCGCCGGGCGCCTTCCGGTCCGCCGAGAAACTCTGGGCGACGGGGCTCGGGGCCGTTTTACTGATTGTGCTGGGCCTCTATTTCTCAAGCATGGTTCTCGCAGTCACAGGAGCGGGCATACTGACGGCCCTTTTAGCCGTCACGATCATGAGGGCTCCCCGGCCGGGAGTATTCTTGCGCTATAAAAAGCTGTGGGCGCCCGCTGTTGCCGCCGCTCTTCTTATAGTCATAGGAGTCTTCTGCCTGTCCAACATGGTTATTGTCGTCACGGCATTCGGCCTCGCGCTCTCCATCGCCAACCTGTTTTTACTCAGGAAGGAGCGTGAGAGGGCTTTCATACTCATCCTTGTCCTAGTCGCCTTCGCTATCTTCCTCGGTTGCGAGTTCTTCTATGTCAAGGACACCTACGGGGACAGGCTGTACAGGATGAACACGATATTCAAGTTTTACTTCCAGGCCTGGACCCTCGTCGCCATCGCCGCCGCCTGCTCGCTTCCGTCGATATCCGCGGCCCTGGGAAAGAGGGGGGGCAGATGGGCCTGGAACTCGGCGTTCGTTCTCCTTCTTTTCGCCTCTCTTACATATACCTTCTGCGGTACCTGGGTTCGGAGCGGGCGTTTCAGACGCGGCTTCGATCTCAACGGCATGGCCTACATGAAGAGGGACCACCCCGGGGATTACGAGGCTGTCGCGTGGCTTAACGGGAACGTTCGCGGGGCGCCCGTTATACTCGAGGCCACGAAAGACCCGTACACATACTTTTCCCGCATCTCATCCAACACCGGCTTGCCGACGGTCCTGGGATGGGGAAACCACGAGGGGCTCTGGAGGAGCTCGTGGGAGCTGCCTCAGAAGAGGAAGCGGGACGTGGACGAGATGTATAATACGGCCGATAACGCCCGCGCCCTCGAGCTGCTCGGCAGGTACGGCGTGAGGCTCGTCTACGTCGGCGAGCTCGAAAGGCGGATTTATAAGCCATCCGGCTTGAGGAAGTTTTCGTCGTTCATGCGCCCTGTCTGGCGCGGCCGCGAAAGCGTCATCTACGAATTCCTCGCCCCGCTGGGAAGTTCGATAACTAAGGGCTATCCTCAATTAAGGAGTGTAACCGCGGATTAAAAAAATAAAGACAGGTTCTTTTAATCAGTATAATCCGCCAAATCCGCGGTTATATTTAGAATAATAGTTACTGCGTGAAGGAAAAAGTAACCGCGGATTAAACGGATTAGGCGGATTGTGAGGTGAGCAAGATAAAACTTCTACATAAAGATATTACAGAGGCAATTATTGGTGCTGCCATGGAAGTTCACAGAGTCCTTGGCCCTGGTTTTTTGGAAGCGGTTTACGAAGAGGCTTTGTGTATCGAATTACATAAAAGAGGTATGAAATATGTTAATCAGGAAGAGTTGAAAATCCCATATAAAGGCGTTGTTCTTAGGCATACCTATAGAGCAGATTTAATTGTCGAAGACCGTGTGATTGTCGATACAAAGGCTTCTTCCGGTCTAACGGAGTTGGATCAGGCCCAACTATTCAATTATTTAAAAGCTACAGGGAAGAATGTAGGCCTTCTTGTTAATTTTGGAAGAAAGAGCTTAGAGTGGAAACGGTTTATTTGTGAAAGGTACTTCAAATGAGTAACCGCGGATTAAACGGATTCAGCGGATTAAAAAAATAAAGACGGGTCCTTTTAATCAGCATAATCCGCCAAATCCGCGGTTATATTTAGAATAACATGTACTGCATGAAGGAAAAAGTAACCGCGGATTAAACGGATTCAGCGGATTGAAAAAATAAAGACGGGTCCTTTTAATCAGCATAATCCGCCAAATCCGCGGTTATATTTAGAATAACATGTACTGCATGAAGGAAAAAGTAACCGCGGATTAAACAGATTCGGCGGATTGAAAAAAATAAAGAAGGTCCTTTTAATCAGCATAATCCGCTAAATCCGCGGTTATATTTAGAATAACATGTACTGCGTGAAAGAAAAAGTAACCGCGGATTAAACGGATTCAGCGGATTGAAAAAAATAAAGACGGGTTCTTTTAAATCAGCATAATCCGCTAAATCCGCGGTTATATTTAGAATAACATGTACTGCGTGAAAGAAAAAGTAACCGCGGATTAAACGGATTCAGCGGATTGAAAAAAATAAAGACGGGTTCTTTTAAATCAGCATAATCCGCTAAATCCGCGGTTAGACAGTATTTGATATGAGCAGGAAGAAAGTCATTCTGATTCTCGTTGCGATTCTGGCCTGCGGGGCCGCCCTCAGGTTTTACGGCCTCGACTGGGGGGCTCCGCCCATGGACCCCAACCCGGACGAGCGGCACATCATGATGACCACGGGCAGGATGCTCTCAGAGCGGGACCTGAACCCGAAGACTTTCTCCTATGGCTCGCTCCACTTCTACATCCTCTACGGGGCGTGCCGCCTGCTCTTCACAATGTTCGGAGGAGGGCCCGGCGTCCCCTTCGAGTCCCTGATCATGACCGGGCGGTACATAGCCGCGGCCTTCGGCGTCCTGACCATACTGGCGACCTACTTTCTCGGGAGGAGGCTTTATTCGACCAGGACGGGCCTCATCGCGGCCCTCTTCCTGTGCCTGAGCGTCCTGCACATACAGCTTTCGCACTTTTATATCGTGGACGTGGTCATGGCCCTCTTCTGCGTCTGCGCCATTCTTTGCGCGTCCCGTCTCACGGGGCCCGGTCCCCGGCGGCTGCGCTGGTTCGTTCTTCTGGGCGCGTGCATAGGCCTTTCAATAGCGACGAAGTTCAGCGGCGTCCCCCTCTTCCTCGTCCCATGCGCAGTTCTCGTCTGGGGGTTGAAGGACCGCGCGGGCAGGCGAAAGATATGGTTCGGTTTCGCCGTTACCGTCGTGGTCGCCCTTGCCGTATGGTTCGTGTGCGAGCCGTACGCGTTTGTGGGGGAACGCGCCCCGGCGCGCCCTGACGCTCCCATGAAGGACAGGGTGATGTACTCTCTCTTCAGCAGACAGTTCGCTCACGATATTATCGAGCAGGGCAACATGGTGAAGGGGTACGAGTTCTGCAGCCTCCCCTGGACTATCCAGTACGAGAACACAATGCCGTACTTCTACCACCTGGGGGAACTGCTCAACTGGTGGATGGGGTGGCCCCTCGGGCTCTCCTGTCTTCTCGGTACGCTTTTGGTCATGGCCAGGAACGTGAAGAGGGCGGAACGGAGGGATATCCTCATACTGCTCTGGCTCCTCCCCGTATTCCTGATAATCGGGGGCTTCAAGGTGAAGTTTCCCCGGTACACCGTTCCCCTCTTTCCCTTTCTCTGCGTATTCGGCGGGAATCTCTTCGACGTTCTTCTGAGGCGCGCGGCCGCCTCTCGCCGGCGGGCCCGTCTGAAAAGGGCGGCCGTTGCCGTAATGCTCGCGGTCGTCGTGTGCTGTTCCCTTTTCTACTCGGTAGCTTTCGTTCGTATCTACGGCGGCCCCCACAATTGGATAAGGGCGTCGGCCTGGATGTACGAGAATATTCCCCGCGGCTCCGTCATTGTCAGGGAGGAGGTCTGGGACGACGAGCTGCCTGTCAGCGTTCCCGGGTGCCGGAACATCAGATACAAGAAGGCGTTGCTGGGGCTCTACGGCCGCGACGACAGGACCAAGCTCGCCGGGATTGCCGGGAAGCTCGCCTCAGCCGATTTCATCGTCATGTCGACCAGGAGGATATACGGCACGACCCTCCAGGACCCCGGGAGGTTCCCCGTAACCGGAATGTTCTACCGCCTGCTCTTCAGCCAGAAGCTCGGCTACGAGCTCGTCAAGACCTTCACATCTCATCCCGGGCTCATGGGGGTCACGTTCAACGACGATTGCGCCGACGAGAGCTTCAGTGTTTACGACCATCCGAAGGTTGTCATCTTCAAGAAAGTGGTCGACCTCGATCCGGGCCAGATACGGGCCCTCATCGAGTCCCCGCCGGCGGAGGTCGCGGCGATCACCAGGGCGGAGATATTGAGGGCGGGGGAGGGTGGCGTCAAGCCCGTCAGGGGATGGGAGTATGGGAGGCTGCCCAGGATATCGGGCCGGGCCGGCTCGCAGCTCTGGCAGGCTCTCAGGTGGCTGCTCGTCGTCGAGGTGCTGGGCCTGCTCGCCCTACCGCTGGCGGCTGTGATCTTCAGTGATTTCCGGGACAGGGGCTACATACTTTCAAAGCTCCTGGCGATCCTCATCGTCTCCTACGCGAGCTGGCTCCTGGCGAGCTTGGGGTGGGTCGGCTTTTCCCTGCGGAGCTCGCTTCTGGCCGTCCTGTTCCTCGCGATACTGTCGCTGGCGGCGATTGCGAGAAACAGAGGCGGGCTTTTCGTTTTTCCCAGGGGTTCCGGAAAGATCATCGTTGTCGAGGAGCTCGTCTTTCTCACCGTCTTTATGCTTTACCTGTCGATACGGGCGCTCAACCCCGACATCTACTGGGGTGAGAAGCCGATGGACTTCTCCTTCCTCAACATCATCATGCGATCCGGCAGCTTTCCTCCAATGGAGCCGTGGTTCTCCGGCACACCGCTGAACTATTACTATTTCGGCTACTGCGTTACAGCTGTCATGTCGCAGCTGTCGGCGGCGCAGACCTCCGTCGCATTCAACCTCGCGAACGCCCTTGTCCCGGCCCTTGTTGCCGGCGGCGTCTTCAGCCTCGTCCACGAGATGACGAAGCGGGTGAGGTGGGGCGTGCTGGGTGTCTTCTTCGCGACGATCATGGGAAACCTTGACGGGGTTCGCCAGTACGCGGTCTCTTCCTCTTCCCATCTGTATAAGGCCGGCATCTGGGACAGGTTCTGGGCGACCTCGCGTGTGCTTCCCCACCCGTCCATAAACGAGTACCCGAACTGGGGTTTCCTCTTTGCCGACCTTCACGCCCACGTCATGGTCCTTCCCTTCGCGGTGCTGGGCTTCTGCGTCGCCTACTGCCTGCTCAAGGCACGGGAAAATCTCGTTCTCAAGGTGCTTGTAGCGGGGCTGGTTCTCGGCGCGCTCCTCTTCACGAATATCTGGAACTATCCCGTCGGCGCCGCACTCTTCGCCGTTGTTCTGCTTTTCCGTGGCGCGGCCATGAAAGGCCGGTCCGCGGGAATTGCGGCCCGGGCTGCTTCGGTTGTCAGGGAGGGGGTTGTTCCCCTCATCGCCGTGCTCGTGTTGAGCGTTCTCTTCTTCCTCCCCTACTTCAAGGGCCTCAGGGCGGGGAGCGCCGTGGGGTACGGCATGATAGGCGCGGCCGAGACAGCCGGCATCCACCACGTTCTCATTCACTTCGGCGTATTTCTCTTCATCTTCTTCACCTTTTCCCTCTTCCACATAGCGGCTGGGAGGAAGGAAAAGAGGATGTTAACCGCTTTCATTACCGGGGCCGCCACGGCGGCTTTCATCGCACTCTGGGGATGGCTCGGCCCGCGCGTCGGCCCGGAGGGGAGGCAGTTCACGGCCTACGGAGCGGCGTGGGTCTACCTGGTCGTCTTCGCCTTGACGGCCTCCTGCGCTTTCGCTAGGGGGCAGGGCCGGGAGCGGATATTCGGCATGATCATCGTCCTCACGGGGCTGGTCCTCTGCATAATTGCGGAGTTTTTCTTCCTCATCGACCACATGAACACCGTGTTCAAACTCTACGTCCAGGCGTGGCTCTTCTTCTCGATAGGCGGGGCGTATTTTATCTGCCTCGCATCACGCCTCCCGGCAGGCGGGAAGCTGAAAATAACCTGGGCCGTCTGCCTCATCGTTCTTCTTGCCGCTGGCGCATTCTGCTCCGTAACAAACATGCACGCTGTTGCCGACAAGAGCTGGGTCCGCAGGGCCGGGGGGCCGGGGCTCGACGGCCTGAACTTCAAGCGGCTTAACGATCCCGACGAGTACGAGGCGATCGCGTGGATGAACGGGAATATCCCAGGAACGCCGATCGTGCTCGAGGCGTGGGGCCCCTCGTACCAGGAGTTCACCAGGATCTCGATGAACACGGGCCTGCCGACGGTCCTCGGCTGGGAGCACCACGTATTCCAGCGCGGGAACACGCGCCAGGAGATATCCATGAGGAAATCCGATATACGGAAGATCTACAGGTCTACGGATAAAAGGTCCGTTCTGACGCTCCTGCAGAAGTACGGCATCAGGTATGTCGTAGCGGGAGACCTGGAGAGAAGGACCTACGGGGATAAGGGGACGGCCGGGTTTGACAGGGCGCCCGAGCTGTTCGACAAGGTCTATTCAGGGGGCTCGTTTTCGCTCTACAGGGTTAAGGACGTGGATTTCGAGCCGGATGCTCCGGTCCACGTCATCGAGCTTCCCGCTGTTACCATGTTCGAGGGTGACCGGGGGGACCTGCCGGGCCAGTTCGACCAGCCGAGAGCCATAGCCGTCGATGGGAAGTACGCCTATGTCAGCGACACGATGAATAACCGCATTCAGAAGTTCGTCCTCCGGGGCGCAGGCGGCGAGGATGGACGCGCGGAGGCGGGCAGGTTCGCGGCACAGTGGGGGGAGATGGACCTCAACCAGCCCTGCGGCATAGCCGTCAGAGGCAACGTGGTTTACGTGGCCGACACCTGGAACCACAGGGGCGTCATGTACACGAAGGAAGGGAAGGAGCTGGCAACGTTCGGGAGTGGCTGCTACGGGCCCCGGGGCATAGCTGTTGACGGCAGGGGGGACATCTACCTCGCTGATACGGGTAACGGGATGGTAAGGAAGTTCGACAGGACAGGGAAGGAATTAACTACGTGGGGAAAGGAAGAAGGGTCCGGCAAGTTGAAGGGGCCCGTAGGTATCGCCGTCGACAGGAAGGACCGGGTTTACGTTGCCGACGTTGGCCACGGGAGGATCGCCGTCTTCGACAGGAGCGGAAAATACCTTGATGAATGGAGCATCGCCGGATGGAAGGGGGGCTCTTTCGTGGAGCCCTTCCTCGCCGTGGACAGGTCCGGCAACGTCTACGTGAGCGACCCGACGGGCAACCGCATCATCAAGTATGACGGGAGCGGGAAAGAGATAAAGGAAATAGCAGGCGGCCTCGACCTTCCCATGGGCCTTGCCCTCGCCGACGGTTTTCTATATATATCGGAGGCTGGCGCCAACAAGATCAGCAAGGTCAGGAGGTAGAGGAGCGGCGGCCGTCACGCGGGTGCTCCGTGAAAGGGAATACTGTATAAAAAAAAGAAAACCGCGGATTTGGCGGATTAGACGGATTGGGAAAAACAAAATAGGTTATTTTTAATCAGCATAATCCGCGGTTATATTTAGAATAATAGTTACTGCGTGAAGGAAAAAGTAACCGCGGATTAAACGGATTAGGCGGATTGTTTTCAGGCAATGAAAGAGTTTGGAAAGGAGATCGTGCATGGCGAATGGTAGTGTGATCCTGGCGCAGTCCACGGCGGTTGTGCTGGGGAGGAGTTTCCGTTGATCAAGGCATTGGTGGTTTTCGGCACCCGCCCTGAGGCGATCAAACTCGCCCCCGTAATACTCGAGATGCGCCGGCACAGGAAGCAATTCAAGACCATTGTCTGCGTGACAGCGCAGCACCGCGAGATGCTCGACCACGTCCTTAGGCTCTTCAGGATAAAGGTTGATTATGATCTCAAGCTTATGCGTCGAAATCAGACCCTGACCCGGCTGACATCAAAGCTTCTCCTCTCGCTCCAGAGGATTGTCACACTGGTCAAGCCCGACCTGATCCTGGTTCAAGGTGACACCACGACCACCTTCGCGGCGTCCCTGATTTCTTTTTACAACGGGGTGAAGATAGGCCATGTCGAGGCGGGTTTGAGGACCTACAACAAGCACGCACCCTTCCCGGAGGAGATGAACAGGAAGATCACGGGCGCCCTGGCGGATATACACTTTTCACCGACCGTGGTGGCAAGGGACAATCTCCTGAACGAGGGCGTGCTCTCCGAGAGAATATTCGTGACCGGCAACACGGCGATCGATGCCCTCCTTCTGACTTCCGATATTCCGGAGAGCAAGAGATACCGGTCTATAATGAAAAAGCTCGCTCCCTCCGGGCGGATGCTGCTGGTCACCGGTCACAGGAGGGAGAGTTTCGGCGTTCCCTTTAAAAATATTTTTACCGCCATAGCGACTATCGTCGAGAAAAATAAGGATGTTGAGGTGGTGTTTCCCGTTCACATGAATCCAAACGTGGCGGACATGGCAAAGAGGCTCCTCGGCGGGACCAGGCGTATCCACCTTATCCAGCCCGTTGACTACGGTGTGATGGTGCACCTGATGAAGAGCTGCCATCTGATTCTCACCGATTCGGGAGGGATACAGGAGGAGGCGCCTTCCCTCGATAAGCCCGTTCTCATACTCAGGGACGTAACTGAGAGGCCTGAGGTCCTCGCCACGGGCGCCGGTATGCTCGTGGGGACGGGAACGAAGGGGATAATTCTTAAGAGCCAGGCGGTGCTGGATAACCGCGGCGGCATTTACCGCAAAATGGCCCGGGCGAAAAACCCATACGGCGACGGGAAGGCTGCCAGGAAAATAGTTGATATTTTGCTTAATAAATTTGCGAGCGCAGCGAGCTAATTTATGAGGAAGGTGATTATAGTATTGCCTGTTTTCAACGAGGCTCGGGCGCTTCCTGCGCTGCTTGAAAAAATAAGAGGTCTCGATGAGAAACTGGATGGGCGCGTTGTGGTTATCGCGGTGGACGACGGCAGCCGGGATGCCACTCCCTCGATTATCAGGGATGCGGGCAATGAGATGGAGGTTATTTGCGTCACCCATCCGGCCAACGAGGGGTTGAGGAAGACCATGCAGGACGGCTACGATGCAGCCGTCCGGATTGCCGCGCCGGATGATGTTGTCGTCACGATGGACGGCGACGACACGCAGGATCCCGCGTACATAAAGACGATGATCGAGAAGCTGGACGAGGGGTACGATGTTGTTATCGCCTCGAGGTACCGGAAAGGTTCGCGGGTCATGGGCGTGCCGCTGTTGAGAAGGGTCTTCAGCCTGGGCGCCAACCTGCTTTGCCGCGTCTTTCTGCATATAGACAATATCAGGGATTACGCGTGCGGTTTCAGGGTATTCCGCGGGCGGCTGCTAAAGGATTGCCTGGACCGTTACGGCGACGGGTTCCTCGGAATAAAGGGGTACGGCTTTATATGCTCGGTGGAGGCGATAGTAAAGGCGGCGTCGCTGGGCGCCGCCTTTGCCGAGGTACCTTTCGAGCTCCGCTACGACCGCAGGGAGGGGCAGAGCAAGATGCGTCCTGGGCGGACTATCTTGGGCTATTTCGTGCTCGTATGGAGGAGCAGGGCGATGAAAAAAAGTATAGGGGGGAGATAGAAAGGTTGAGGATGACCGGTCCGCAGAATCGAGCTTTTCGAAGCCGGCATTATGCCGCCGGCCTGCTTCTGCTGGGTATATTGGCCCTCGCCGGGATAATCCGGGTTTATAATCTGCGTGACAATCCCGCCGGCCTCTTCTGCGATGAGGCCGCACTCGGCTACAACGCCTATTCGATCCTCGAGACCGGCAGGGACGAGAACGGCGTAAGGTTCCCCCTTTACATCTGGTCGTTCGGCGGCTACAAGAACCCGATCTATATCTACACGGCGATCATTCCGATTGCGCTCTTTGGCCTTGACGAGTTCAGCCTCCGTTTAACATCTGTTTTTTTTGGTCTTTTAACCATCTGGGGTGTATATCTTCTTCTTTCGGAGATTCTCGACCGCAAAGCAGGTCTGGTGGCGGCGCTGCTGCTGGCGGTAACTCACTGGCACATCCATTTCAGCCGCATAGCGTTCGAGCTGGTCTCCCTTCCCGCCTTTTTCGTCCTCGGTTTCTATTTCCTGGTGAGGGGGGTGAAGCGGAAGAAGAACTGGTGCTGGTACGTGAGCGCCGTCTTCTTCGGCCTGTGCTTTTACGCGTACGCGCCTTCCAAACTCCAGGTTCCGCTCTTCCTGCTAGGCGCGGCGATAATTTACATAAAGGAAGTATGGCGGAGGAAAATCGGGTTTCTCCTGGCGCTGGCGGTTTTTGCCCTTACCGTTGCCCCCTCCCTGCACTTCAGTTACAAGAACAAGGCGCGGGCCCAGCGGTACTTCAAATCGACGTCTATATTCAGGAACGAGAATGACACTGGGAAGCTGGCGTCGACTTTCTGGAAAAATTACAGGGCCTTTTACGATAGGGAGTTTTTGTTTGAAGATCAACGTGACCCCGTCATCAGGCATAGTGTGCGAAATTTCGGCGTTTACCCTCGTTACTTTTTACCTCTTTCACTTCTGGGTTTGCTGTTTATCTTTGTCAGGCGGGACAGGAACATGTTTCTTGTACTCATCTGGCTTGCCCTGTACCCGGCGGCTGCCGGCCTGATGACCGAGATACCGAGCGCGTCGCGAAGCTTTATCGGGGTCCCTGTTCTGCCGATTATATGCGGCTATGGCCTGTACTGCGTGTTTACGCTGGTTGGCGGGATCAGGTGGAGATGGGTTGCCTTCGGCATAGAAGGTGCAATATTACTGGCTGTCGGCTATTACCTTATTGATGATCTCAGGCTTTATCTACACGAATACTTTGTTAAGTACCCGAAGTATTCTGCCGCCGGCATGGGCGGGTTTCAGCACGGTTACCGCGACGCGATCCGTTACATGGAGAGCAGGCGGGATGATTACGATCTGCTGATGCTCACCACGACGAGTACGCACCAGCCGTATATCTTCGCCCTTTTCTACTCCGGCATGGATCCTGCGAGATACCTGAAGACCAGGTATCCCGGCTATCTGATCCTCTCCCCGAAAGAGTACAGGCGCTACTCGCTCGATAAAAAAATCCTCTACTTGCTCAGGGAGGAGGACTTAAAGCTTTTCTCGGATCTTGATGCGAAAAAGGTGACTCACTCCCCGGACGGTCGAAAGCAGTTCACGGTCGCCGAAATCCGGAAGAGAAAGGATTACATAACGGACTGGATGACCGTGGGCTTGTTTGACAACAGGGGTGGGAGGGGGAGGAGGGACTTTATCGACGTCTATAATTTTGACCTTTCGGAGAGCTACGACGGACGCTACGGCGGGGTGAAGTGGCGGCGGATGAATAAACAATTCATCGAGGCGAACTTCAACGCCTTTTACGCAAGGCAGCCCACCGACGGCACGCGGGGGAACCCCGAGAACGTCTGCGCCTACGCCGTCAACTACTTCGACTGTCCCTCCGGGAGGGAGGCGGTGATCGAGGTCGCCGGCTCTCCCGACCGCTATTCATTGTGGCTGAACAGGAAAAAGGTCGTGCGGAACGCCTTCATCCGCTCGGAGATGGCAGTCGATACCTATCCCGTCGAGCTTGCCGCGGGTGAGAACGAGCTTTTGGTCAAGACCTACGAGAGCGTCGGGGGCTGGCACCTGCTGGTGAGGATCGTCTCCCCCCTCGGTGAGGATTTCGACGACCTCTCTTTTCATCACAGCCCGCGCAGTCCGCACGCGAGACGGCCGGAGCGTCCGAAGGCGCGGGCACGTTCGAAGGAGCGAATCCGCACGAAGGAGAGGAGGGAAAAGAAGGGGGAGTTCCAGATCGTGGAGGGATTCGCGGACGTGGTGAGCTATGACAACACCCAGGGGGAGTACGCTGACGGGCGGGGCGGCGCCGAGGGCTGGTGGGAGTATTACCGCGCGGGCGGCGAGGAGGTGACCTGGGAGACGGCACCGTGTCCGGAAAAGAAGGAGACCGTCTTCGTATTCTACGGGCAGACGGGCGAGGACGCGGGGAGGGCGCAGCTTTCCTGTGACGGGAAGCCGGTCCTCGCCTTCGACACGGGGTTTGCGGGTGACGGCGAGTGGAGCTCCGGCGGGTTCCGGCTTGTGAAGCTCGACATGGGAACCGTCGCAGGCCACTGCGGCCTCTACTTTCTCGCGGTTCCCAAGGATACTATAACCCCCGGCAAGCCCCTGGGGCTCACGGTCTCCCACGTCGATGGAGGCAACGTCTCATGGTTCATGATAAAAGATTACAAGGATAACGTTTCCCGGGAGCATGTGGGCGAAACCGATCTCCCTCCCGGCATACGCTCCTCGCCGGAATGAACTGCGTGTGACATATGAATTTCCCCGATTCCAAAAGGAAGGCATTCTCTTGGCAGAGTGCATGTGATATTTGTCTCGTGCTGTGTATCTCCGGTTCGGGCCTGGGCCAGTATTTCATAACCACGAGGCAGCACCTCACCCTTGCCCTCTGGCTCTTTGTCCCCTCCGTCGCGGGGTGCGCGCTATTGTTGGGAATAAGCGGGGTGCCGGGGCTGGTTGAGGGTTGCGCCCCCTCATGGAAGATTGTGAGGGGGAGAGGCTCCCTCGCCCGCCTCACCGCGTTCATCCTCAGCGCTGCTGGTATAGCCCTTCTCGTCTACACGTCCAGGCTCATGTTCTATAGGTGGGGGGAATACTATTTCATATCCATAGGGCTGTACGGTGCGGGGCTCGCTTTCCTCGCCGTCGGCCTCAACCACGTGGGGCGGTCTGTGGTGAAGGCGCGCCTCCCCTGGCGTGCGGGCCGTAAGCTGGAAATTACCTTGCTCGTGCTCGTCCTCGCCGTGGGGGTCTTCATGCGGTCATACAGGCTGGATTACTATCCGCCTCCCGACGGCGTCTCCTGCGTCGAGGAGCCCCAGCAGGGGCACCGCGCGTTTAAAATGCTATACGGCAAGTCCCACCCCTGGGAGTACTACGAGTCCAATCTGGTAACGCTCCTCACGTTTAAGACCCTTGGTATGAGCTTACTTACCTTACGGGTGAACGCAGTGGTAATGGCCTGCCTGACGCTCGTTCCTTTCTACCTCCTGGTGAGGCTCATGATGGGGTGGAAAGTCTCCCTGGCGGTCACCTTTCTGTTTTCGGTCTCCCGCTGGCACCTGTGCTACGCGAGGATATCCCACAACGTCTTTTTACCCGTATTCTTCGTAATATTGTGCATCTACCTGTTGGTGAGGACCCGGTATTCGTGGAAGCCGTCCAACTACGTGTGGGTGGGCCTCCTCGCGGCCGTCCTGCTTTTTTCCTACGCCGGCTATCGGGCGACGATCATCATTGCTGGTTACTACCTCGTCGAGAAGATCGTCCGGGGGGCGTGGGGGTGGAGGAAGCGTCCGGGGAGGGGCGGCGACGTTGTCTGCGCCTCCCTCGGAAGAACCGCCCTCGGCTTGCTTATCGCCCTGGGCGTCGCGCTCGCCATCGCGCTTCCCATGTTCAACCAGGTACAGTCGGCTCGCTACTATTTCGAGGCAGCCAGCCGAACCACCCAGCCCTATGGGGGGTATTACGCCGAGAAGGATTTCCACCAGTACCTTAAGCTGAGGTGGAGGAGGATCGTTGCCACCGCAGGATTGCTCACGTACCGCGGCGACGACGCTCGGACGATGAATCTTCCGTCCGAGCCCATGATGGACCCCCTGAGCGGCTTGTTGTTCTTTCTCGGTTTCGCATACTGTATCGTCACGATGGGGAAGGACGAACACCTGTTCTTCGCGGTGGTGTTGCTGGCTGGAGTGTTCCTGGGGGCGATATTCGTTCACAATTTCGACCCGCGCCGGCTGATCGGCATTATTCCCCTCCTCTATATATTCGTCGCGTTCTCCCTCTCCGCCCTCTGGACGTATGTGAGCAGCCGCGGGTCCCGGCCGGCCCGCGGTGTCTTCATCGCCCTCGTGGTAGCCGTTTGTCTCTTCTCCTTCTGGTACAACTACACCACATTCTTCTGCGCCCAGATCAGCGATAAAAGTGTTCGCGCGTCGTGGAAGAACCATTACACGATCCTGATCGAGCATATAAAAGACCTCCATGAGGACAGCTACGTTGTTGTCATGAGCCCGATCATACACAATTTGTTTATACCGAACGACTACGAGTGGATGTACAAGGCGCAAGGGAAGTGCGTTCGCACTTTCGATGAGATCTTTCCCCTGCCGGAGCAAGAAAATGTCATCGTTATCTTTCAGGCCCCGCATAATGTGGAGGCGCTTGCCAAAAGGTTCGGAAAGATGCACCCCGGCGCATCGTGCAGATACCACACCGACCCGGACAGAAATGATTTGCGAATAGCAGTCTGTACCCTGGATAACCGCGTTTCCGCGCCCGGTGAAAAAGATCCCGGTGTTAAAGAGAAGTAGAGATGTCAGCGATTCGCGTTGCTGAATGAGATGAAAGTGTTATTTCGATGCTGGTTTAACGTTGTGAATTGTAGAAATAAATTGATAGTAGGGTGGGTGCTCGCGTTGTTACTTTTGTTAAACGTGAGCGCTGACGGCTGGATCAAGCTCGCCAAGGAGAGTCAGCCGAAGGTGCTGCTCTTCGGCCTGGATGCAGGTGATTGGAACATATTGAGAGAGATGTTCGATCAGGGCCGTTGTCCGGTATTGAAGAAGATGGTTCGGGATGGCGCCTCGGGGTATCTAGAGACTTTTTACAGGGACTCCCCGGTGATATGGACCACGATAGCAACGGGCCGGTCCAAAGATGTTCACGGTGTGAAAGGTTATAACACGACCTCTGGAGAGAGAAAGGTTAAGGCATTGTGGAACGTGGTCTCCGACTACGGCAAGAAAGGTATTTTTATCGGTTGGTGGGCCACGTACCCTACCGAGGAGGTGAATGGTATTATTATCTCGGATCAAGCCCTGGCGGGCAACCTCATCAAGGGAACCGGAAAAAAAGACGTTATTTACCCGGCTTCCAGATTCGCGGAGTTTAAAGAAGCTATGTTGAAAGACTCTGAACCCGTTGCCGATACTCTTTCCGATGACAGGATTAAGTTCCGCCACAGATGGGATACGGCTTTTGCCAATATTGCCGATTACCTCATAGGTGAGAAATGGGACATTTTTTCTCTCTACCTGAGGGTGGTTGATATCTCAAGCCATGTTTTAACGGACAGGTTGTATAAGAAAAAGGGGCAGCCCCCCTTCGAGAGGATATTGGCCGAAGAAGGAAAGGAAAAAGAGTACTGGCAGACGATTTATAATTACTATGAACGTTGCGACGCTATACTCGGGAACCTTTTAAAGAAAAGTGGTCCCGACACGATCGCGATAGTAGTTTCGGATCACGGTTTCTCCTACGACGGGCGGGATCACAGGTTCTTTCCTATACCGAAGGGCATCGTAATTACATCGGGGCCCGGTATAAAAAAAGGTTTTAAAATTGAGGGTGCGACAATTCTGGATGTTATGCCGACGACGCTGGTGACCATGGGTCTGCCCGTGAGCAGGGAACTGGAGGGCAATCCTCTTCTTGAGATATTCGAGGGCAGCCGCAAGATTAAGTATGTTGACAGCTATGGGCCGCGCCTGGCCGGGCCGGGAGCGGAGGGCAAGCTGGAGAAGGATTTTGTGAAGGAACTGAAAGCCCTTGGCTATATACAGTGAGGGGGCCGCTGCGCCGGAATCCTTCGCTTACGGGGGGCGGATGACGGCCTCCCTTAGTGGGATGCCATCCAGACCTCGGCTTCTTTGATGAACAGCCAGTCGGTTCCGGTTGCGCCGTCACCGAATTGTTTGCTGATGGAGAACCTCACATACCGGCATTTATAGGGAGCGAACTGGGTCTCGAAGGCGCATTGCCCGGCTTCACCGAGGGCGCTCTCCGGCTCGCCCGCCTTCCCGAGGAGCTTCTCCTCCCCGCCGAAGTTCCCGTTTGTGCTGCCGTACACCTCGACGTAGTTTGCGCCGTAATCGCATACGTTGTCTTGCAAGTCGAACTTGCTAAAGAAGGTGTAGAGGGTTGCGGCGTGTATCTTCTCCTCCCGGCCGAGGTCGATGTCGAGGGTTACGTCCATTGAGTCGTTGTTCCTGGAATACCCGAAACACGACTCCATCGCCACGGGTTTCCTGCCGTCGGTGGCGTCGGCGGTGTAGGTGTCCGCGTAGCCGTTTGGACTCGGATTGACCGTGTAGCTTTTATTCAAGGCTACATTTTTAGAACTCTCAGTCGGCTTCTTGCTCGCTATCTCTTCTGCCGGGGAAGAGGATTTATCCCCTTCGCCATTTTTATCCCGCTTGCATCCTGTATAGATCACGAGAGGCGCAACGAGGCACAATGTAAAGAAAACTTTCGTATAGTTCATCATTAACTACTCCTTCAGTGTACGCTGTGACTTCTTCACGGTGTAGAGTGTAGCAACCGGAGCAGACTTGAGCAAGCAGGCGCTTGCGGAGACCGCCTTTCGACCGTGTCACCTACTGCTTCTTCCCTGGCGTGAAAGAGCGCATCCGGAGGCACCGGAATCTTCTTGCCGTGGGGGGAGTACAGGAGCACCAGCTCGGGTTGCGGATTCCTTTTCTCCGAAAGGCGGAGCCTCAGCACGTGGAAGCCCGGTGCTGCCGGTATGTAGCCTTCCCAGTATTGCGGGTTGTGGAGCCGCTGTCTGCCCGTGGCGTCCATGATCTTGAGTCCGTCCATCCACATCTCGATCTCAGACCGCCCCTGCACTGCGAATTTCAACGCCTTGTTGTACGGGCATTTCGGTATATTGATGTAACCGTCCCACTGTATATAAATCCCTTCGTCGGGCATCCGCGCATCATCCCTGACCCACCTGGGAAGGAGTTCGCCGGAGACGACGGCCTCAGAAACTGGCGCGCCCATGAAACGGGGATTGTCGTAACGCTTTATCAGGAGGCCCTGCCGGAGGCTCGCGGGATCGACAGGAGCGGCGGGAAGCTGTTCGGTCTTCACCGACGCTCCGTCCATTTTGTTCACTTCCTCGGCTAGCTCGTCGGCGACGCCGGGCATATCGTCGATGAGGTTAACCTGCTCCAGCGGGTCGTCTTTGAAGGCGTAGAGCCGGCTGCGCGGATGGCCGGGGTCTATCAGCTTGTAGTCGCCCTTGGTAGCGGTAGTCCTGGACCGGTGGATGATATGGAAGTAGGTCCTGCGCGGTTCGGCGCTGCCGCCCGTGGATGCCATGAGCGGCACGAGGCTTCTCCCGCGCAGACTCTCGATTCCCTGCACTCCGGCTATGTCCAGGATTGTCGGGAAGATGTCTATCAGCCCAACCGTCTCTGATACGGTTTTGGGCTCGAACCCCGGGGCCCTGATGAGGAGGGGGACCAGGACCTCACCGTTGAAGGAGCCGCGGGAGTGACCGCAGTAGCCGTGCTCCCCGAGGCCGGCGCCGTGGTCTGCCGTGACGATGAGCATACTGTTGTTGTAGAGGCCCTCGTCCTTGAGGTGGTCCAGCAGCTTATTGAAATCACGGTCGACTAATTTTATAGTCGTGTCGTAGTTGTCCACACTCGTCGCGCCGAAGGATATCTCGCGGAACTCCGGATCCCTCGTGCGGGAGTACCCAGGGTCGACGGCACCGTGGAGGCCCAGGTAGTGGAGGTAGCAGAAGGACTTTCCCGCCTTAATGGCGCTTGTCTTCTCTTTCACCTTTTTCAGCAAAGACCTATCGGTGCATGGCGCCCAGTCGTGAAACCCCCTGGAGTAGCCCCAGTATGCGGGGAAGAGGGTTCCGGCCCCGAGCGTGTAGAAGCCGTTTTGCTCCAGGACCTGCGCGAGCATCGGGGAGGTGTCGGAACTGATCTTGTAATCCGGTCCATGCATGAGAAAGAGGTGTCGGAAATCTCGCGAGGTAAAGAGCGTCGGGATTGATTCCGACGTGCGGCACCCCGGGGCGATACAGTACCTGAAGAGGACGGCCTCCTCGGAAAACGAGTCGATAGTGGGGGAGGTTTCGCGCGAGTACCCGTAGCATGAGAGGTGGTCGGCGCGGAGTGCGTCGATTATGATGAGAAAGACCCTGAGGGACTCCGGGCGCGGAATGCGCGGCGTGGCGGCTCTCGCAGCGGGCCGGGCGATCGGCACCGGATGCTCTCCCGGCACAGGTGCCGTAACACCGTGTTTCCCGATTGCTGTGATGGCTGCGTGCTTGACGTGAAGCAGCGGCAGGAGAAGGCTGCCCTCGAGCGAGGTGTCGCCCCGCGTCGCGGGGCGCAGATCCAGGCGAACGGCTATAACCGCCGCAGCGGCTATGACGGCCGCGAACAGGGCAAAGACGGCGCGGGCGGCCGCCCGCCGATCACTTAGAAGTTTTACGCTGAGCATGAGGGAGAGCGCGAACAGGTCCAGCAGCAGGTAGGCCAGGATCCTGATTAAAAGATGCGCCCCGCCGTATAGGCCGACGTACATATGAGATTCGAGCCAGTAGAGGCAGACAGCGAGTGCGGGGCAGACAACGAGCATGCATGTTCTTGCGAGCCGGGATATGCGCATCTCCCCGCCCCCGCCCGCCGTCGCTCGCAATGCCCCGATGAAGTAGAGGAGCCCTAAAGAGAGGAGCGAGGCCCACCATATTCCCATGTAGAAGGAGATCTGGATTGGCCTGAATCGGTAATGCAGCAGTGAAAAGAGCGATGTGCCTGAAGCCGCGGTAAAAAAGAGCGCGGAAGCGAGCACGGTCGCCAGGAGAAGCCGGGCGGGATGAGCACAGCGGCAGGCGAGCAGCTTCAGTGCGATGACGGCGATGAGAGCTCCGGCAAGAGCCACGGATAGGTACGCCCACCATCCGCAGAGCGCGTGTCGCTGTTCCAGAATGGATTCCAGTAACGGGTAGGCGGGGCCAATGACCAGGATGAGGATGCCCAGCGCCCATATGGAATTCCTGAGCAACCGGCCCCCGCCTGTGCGGCACGCGTTCACGATCCGAAAGAGAACCCCCTCGAGTATCCCAACGAGGGTTCCCCATAGGAGAAAGAGGCCGATCATGCCGAGGGGAAGTAGGCACGCCTCCAAGGGCTCCGTCGCCCGGGGCGCGCTGCCCGAGAGAAGCTGGTCAAACGCGCCACACGAGCCGAGGATGAAGAAGGCTATCTGGCTTGCCATAACTTCCGGCAGCCATTCTTTAAGTGTCTTAATCATAAATGGACCTGATTTTGTACTTATCCATGTGGCTATAGTAATTGGTCGACAGGCACCTCTTATCAGCTGCTTATTAATTATTATTCAACTCCTTAATCAATAGCAAGGAGACAAGTATGCGGGCTGCAGGGGCTATCGTTTTGGGTGATACCCGCTATGTCTGCGGCGAGTGCTTACTCCGCCTTTGTATTACTTGAAAACACTCCCCTTTTTACTTAAGGTAATCGAGAGATCAACCTCTTGGAAAAGCCCATACAGATGACCTCCCCTTCAGGAGAGAGAGCGTGGTGGAAGTGGCTGGCGGTCTCCCTCCTCCTTGTCGCCGTTGCGGGCGCCGTCACGGCCCAGGTCTTCTTCGATGGGAAGATGTACTTCGGCCTCGCCGCTGTCCTGTACCTGTCGAGCCTGATCCTCTTCGCCGTTGTACTGGCGAAGCCTATCTGGAGAGCGTTTCCAAAGCCGGCGGCGGGCTATCGGTCGGAGAACATCTTCTTCGATAATCGACGGTTGGAGCCCCAGATTAAACCTCTCTGGGAGATCGTCGGTTTCATTGCCGTCATCGCCATCGGGATATTCTTCCGCTTCTATCAGCTGGACGCAGTGCCGCCAGGGTTCAATCACGATGCGGCACTGGAAAGCCGGTACGCCATAGAGTTTCTACAAGGGAAGGAAACCCTGAAGCCTTTCTATGTCGCACCTGGCCGCTTTGGCAACGAGACATTCCAGCCTCTTGTGACCGCCCTCTATATGACTTTCTTGGGTGTTATCCCCCTTGCGTGCAAGCTTTCGTCGGCGACCTCCGGCCTGGCAGCCCTTATTGTTTTTTACTTTTTGGTGCGGTTCATGTTTGGTAAGAGGATGGCTCTCATATCCGCCTTTTTTATGTCGGTGTGCGGCTGGCACTTCATCTTCAGCCGTGTCGGCTGGCGCTGCATAGCTGTTCCCCTCTGGGAAATTGTCGCTCTTTTTCTCCTCTTTGCGGCCATTAAGCGCAGGAAGCTGGCTCTCTTTGCCTTAGCGGGCGCGGCAACAGCCATCAACCTGCTAACCTATAGCGTAAGCCGAACTTTTATCGTAAAGGAACTGGCCATAGCCGGGTATTTGTGGATTAAGAAGATAATCACCATCAAGTCATATTGGAAACCGGGCGTGCTTTTCCTGGTCGTTTTCACTGTCTGTTCTCTTCCTGTTGTGCATTACGCAATTAACAACATGGAGGCCTTTCAGGGCCGTGCACGCGCGATCCTCATTACCGGCCGGTTGGGAAGGGAAGGTATTGCACCTCTCCTGGAGAACCTGAAGAGGACGGTCCTGAACTTCAACTACCGCGCCGGCGGGAACGATTTTTTCGTGAACGAGCCCATCCTCGATTTCCCCCTCTCCGTATTCTTTGTCTTCGGCTTTGCCATATGCTGCCTCCTCTTTAACCGGCCCCGCTATGGCATTCTGCTGATATGGTTCCTCATGTCGCTGGTTCCCGGCTTATTGACAGCGCCCAATGCCAATCGCAATATAGGCGCCCTTCCGCCCGCGATGATCATTGCTGCTATTGCCTGCGATACGGCCATCGCTTCTCTCTGGGGCACGCTTTCGCGCTTTTGGAGGAGGGCAGGCACAGTCCTGGCCGTTCTTGCCGTTACCATCGGACTGGTCATTACATACTGCAACTACCGGTGGTATATATCTCCGGATACCCGGCGGGAACTGTGGGGGGTTTACCCCGAGACGAGGGTGGTGGGGGAATATATGGATACTATCCTTGATGAATACGATGTCTACGTAGCGGATAATTATCCCATAGATGCGCTAACCTTCCTGACCTATCGCGGGGGGGACTTTGTCCCCCGTTTTCACCATCTCTGGGAGAGAGGCCACAGGATCCTCGAGAAGGATTTAGCGCCTCCTTCCGGAAAAGGCGTGGCGTTCATCGCGAAGCCGATACGAAAGAACGAGCCTGTTTTCAGAAGGCTCCTGGCCCGGTACCCGGGATCGCAGCTCATAGAACTCAAGGAAGTTATTAATCTCAAAGATCCCGATAAGGTCATCGCTAAGGTCGTCCTCATCGGGCCACAGGCCCTGAAGAACAAGGTGCCCCTTAAGGTAGTGGAAACTTGGGAAGAGGAGCAAAGGAAGCGCGCGCCGCGTATCTTTATAGGCGGAAGGGGAAGCGGACCCGGCCTCTTTGATAACATTATGGATCTCACCGTGGATGGGAAGGGCAACATTTACGCCGTTGATATGGTGAACAGGAGGGTTCAGAAATTCGACCCGCGCGGCAAGTATCTTCTCTCATGGGGGAGGGCAGGGGCGCGGCCGGGAGAGTTCAACGAGCCCAGGGGAATTGCTGTGGATCGCAGAGGCAATGTCTACGTCGTCGACACGTGGAATCACAGGGTGCAGAAGTTCACTCCGGAAGGGGAGTTTTTAAAAGCGTGGACATCGCCTGGCGGTTTATATGGTCCCCGTGGGATTGCAGTGAAGGGGAAGCGGGTTTATGTTGCAGATTCGGGAAATAACCGGATTGAGGTTTTTGACACAAAGGGGAAGCATAAGGTGAGCTGGGGGAGAAGGGGTACCGGTCCGGGAGAGTTTGCCGAGCCTGTCGGCATAGCCGTTGATGAAAAGGGTTTCGTGTATGTCGTTGATTCCGCTAATAACAGGATCCAGAAGCTGGACAGCAAGGGTGATTTCGTGGTCTCTTGGAAGGTGGAGGGATGGAATGACAGTCATCTTAAGGAGGCCTATATCGCGTGTGACGGGTCGGGGAATGTCTACATCGCGGATCCACTTTCCGGGAGCGTCTTTCGATACTCCGGCGAAGGTTTGTTGATCGGGAGGGTCGAGGGGCAACTAAAGGGGCCAACAGGATTGGCCGTGAGGGGTAGGGAGATATATATCAGCGAGAGGGGCGCGAACAGGATAAGGAGGGAGAAGCTTGAATAAATTAATTCGCTTCCTGCCTGCCGGCAGGCAGGCGCTCATTAATTTATCCGGCTCCGGCTTCGTCGTAGCACCCTTGTTCAGTGATTAACCTGAAATTGTACCCTTTCCGAGACGCAGGAGAGAGTATTTGCTATAATAGGTGAGAAACTGGCGGGTGTAGCACAATGGTAGTGCTCCGGCTTCCCAAGCCGACTACGAGGGTTCGATTCCCTTCACCCGCTCCAAAAACAATCTTAGGCGGGATATTTATCGAGGGTGGTTAAATAAAAGGGTTCTCAGTCACCCCGCTGAACGCGGGGTGCCTGATCCGGCACCGCCGGAGGCGGTGACGGAGATTCCCTTCACCCGCTCCAAAAACAATCTTAGGCGGGATATTTATCGAGGGTGGTTAAATAAAAGGGTTCTCAGTCACCCCGCTGAACGCGGGGTGCCTGATCCGGCACCGCCGGAGGCGGTGACGGAGATTCCCTTCACCCGCTCCAAAAACAATCTTAGGCGGGATATTTATCGAGGGTGGTTAAATAAAAGGGTTCTCAGTCACCCCGCTGAACGCGGGGTGCCTGATCCGGCACCGCCGGAGGCGGTGACGGAGATTCCCTTCACCCGCTCCAAAAACAATCTTAGGCGGGATATTTACCGAGGGTGGTTAAATAAAAGGGTTCTCAGTCACCCCGCTGAACGCGGGGTGCCTGATCTCCGTCAGGCGAGTTGACCTGCCGGACAGGCGGCACCGCCGGAGGCGGTGACGGAGATTCCCTTCACCCGCTCCAACTTCAAGGTCACGGTTACGGTGACGAAGCCCTGCCTGCCCCGGTGAACATCGGGGTTTCGGTAACGGTAACGGTGACGTAAATGACGGGTAAGAAGAGGATAACGAGCTTCAAAGACCTGGACGCATACCAGAATACATATCAGGCTGCGTCAAAGTTGCCATGCTTGTCAAAATGGATGGGATGGCGGAATGGCTGTCTTCTTCGCAATTGCGACTATGCTGAGGCCGAATGGCAATGAGATTTTCCTCAGGAGAAATCTCTCCAGGCCCATAGCTGCCGCAAGGGCATTATTGAGGATTTGCGGCGGGATCCAGAAATCCGTTTTGTATTGTTTCCCTCTCCTGAATGGCATGATCGCTTTCCTGGTCAAACGGACGATAAGAGCAGGCAGATATAAGATCGTATTGAATCGGGAGATATAGATGATTTTAAAGCCGGCCTTTCGAAGCTCTTGCTCGAGCAGGCGTCGATTGTACCTTTTTATATGGCCGAAAGCGAGGTCATGTTCGCTGAAGAACCATTGACCGGCCGGGACCGTCACAAGGAGGGTCACTCTATCTGTTAAAGAGCGGTTAATTTGTTTGAGGAAGCGAACGGGATCTCGGAGATGCTCTAAAAGGTCGAGGAGTAGAATTCCATCGACCTCTTGGGTCATGTTTCCCATGACATCGAGTCTGTCGCCCAGGAATACGGGACACCCTGTTTTTCTTCTCGCTATATTTGCAGCGCGGGGTGAGATCTCCGTCCCGATCGCTCTGTAGTATTTTCTTAACTGAGCGAGGTTCCCACCCGTTCCACACCCCACCTCCACGACGGTGAGGCCCTTGTTACGGGGCAGGTAGAAGGAAAGTCGGTCCAGGATAATTTTTCTTCTTGCAAGGAACCACCAATGTCGATCCTCTATTTCGCGGTGGAGCTCGTATCTGAGCTCTGGCATCTCGCTCATGGGATGGGCTAGATTTCCTCTGCAATGAAGCTGTGGGGCCGTCGTTTGACCTCGGTGTATACGTGTCCCAGATAGCACCCGATAATGCTGATATAGAGTGATAGGAACCCGCCGAGCCCTACCAGGAGGGTGCTGTAGGTAGCCCATCCCGGTATCGCCATGTCGGTAAAAACGCGGGTGTAAACGATGCCCAGAATGACGATCAAGCTGAGCATCAGACTGAGGAGCCCGACGACCAGTCCGAACTGGAGGGGGGCGCTGGAGAAGGATGTTATGCTGGTTATAGCCAATTGCAAGAGTTTCAGGAGGGACTGCCGTGGAACGGTGTCGTACCGCTTGTTCCTCGAATACCGGACCTCTTCCTGGCGGAATCCCACCCAGGAGCGAAGCCCGGGGATGTAACGAACTCTCTCTGGAAGGGTGTTGATCAACTGAACGATCCGACTGTCGAGTAGGCAGAATAAGCCTGACTGGGGAACCATGGGAGGTGAGGAGAGGCGGCTGAAGAGGTAGTAGAATAACTTAAAAAGGATCTTCTTAGGGACGCTTACCTTTCTCCCTTCTTTAACCGTGTAAACAATCTCCGCTCCGTTCCGCCACTTCTGAAAGAGCTCCGGTATGAGCTCGGGAGGGTCCTCAAGGTCGCCATCAATGATGACGACCGCGCGGCCCCTCGCCCTCTCAAGGGCCGTGGTGACGGCAGCCTGAAGCCCGAAGTTGCGCGAATGGCGGACGCCTCGAAGGAATGGTTTCTGTTGAGCCAGTCTATTTATCTTTCCCCAGGTCTCGTCCCTGCTGCCGTCGTCGACAATGAGAATCTCAAAATTGGTCGTGCAGCTTGCGGCAGCCCGGGCACAGCGTTCCACGAACTCATCGATAACGCCTTCTTCGCACCACATGGGTGCGCATATTGATAGTTCTAAATCGGTCGGCCCGGTCCTGAGGGGCGACAGACATATGGGGCAATTGCGGGCTACAGATCCGCTGGAGACAGCAAAATCTTCCCCGCACTTTTTGCATGTGTGGATTTTCATGAGATGCTCTGGGCAAACTTTAACATTGATGATCGAGTACAGCCAAGGATTTAAGTTAATCTAAATATGCTTTTTTTGTATAATCAAGCGCAATACTATAAGATTATTGAAAAATAAGGTAAATGCTCGGATAAGTTGGCCCAAAGCCGATGGAGCGCTTACAGTGCCTATTTTTGAATATAAGTGCAACAAATGTGGGAAGAGCTTCGAGATTCTTATCAGGGGGAGCGAACGGCCTCGCTGCCCGGCTTGCGGGAGCGGCAAGCTGACAAAGAAGTTTTCGAAGTTCGGTTTTAAATCCGGGAACAGGGTCGTAACATCGGCGGGGGCTGCTTCGTGCTCCACGTGTGCGCCTTCGCCCGGCCAGTGCACAACCTGCAGGTAGCCATGCATATCATATGGGCGCCATGGAGAGTGAAGTACATCCTCGGGGGGGCCGGGGACGGCTGTATCTTCTGCGATAAGCTGAAGGAGAATAAGGACCCGGAGAACCATATCCTCTTCCGGGGGAAGAAGTCCTTCTGCCTACTCAACGCCTACCCGTATAACAGCGGTCATGTGATGGTGGCCCCCTACAGCCACGTGGGGGAGCTGGAGCTCCTCGATGATGAAGAACTCCTTGACCTGATGAAGGTCACGCGGATGGCCATGAAGGCCCTTAACGCCGCTTTGAAGCCGGACGGCTTCAACATCGGTATAAACGTCGGCAGGGTCGCGGGAGCCGGCATCACCGACCACGTTCACGTCCATATCGTCCCCAGGTGGGGCGGCGACACGAACTTCATGCCGGTGACGGCAGGTACGAAGGTTATTCCCCAGTCACTCGACGGAATGTACGAAACGCTCATCAAAGAATTTGCTTCTTGACCCTACTGCGCTGACAGTAGCCACGACCGTCCTTTTTTAACTCTTGCTCTTCGGCTTTTCATATGTGAATAGAGAAAGAATCGGGAAAAGAATTAAACTTCCTGCGATGTTTTACCGTTTAAAAAAGTGTGGCCGGAATGTGTCCTGAAGAGAAAAAGCTTATTGCAGATTTCCAGGGCGGTGACGGCGGCGCCTTCGACAAGATCTTTGAGATGTACCGGGAGAGAGCCTACCGGGCAGCGTACGCATGGACCCGGAACAGGGATGACGCCCTCGATATCGTCCAGGAGGCGTTCATAAAACTCTACAAGGTCCTGGGGCGGTGGAAACCCAGGGCTTCGGTCTACACATGGCTCTACAGGGTGATTATTAACCTCTCGATAGACAGGGGACGCAAAAAGACCCGCCGCAGGGAGGTCCGCACGGGAGATATTGTGCCCGAGGAGAGGGACGAGAGGCTTATCTCCCGGGATATCGGCGGGTTCGAGAGCGTCGCGAGGGAAGAGACGAGGACCTTCATAAGACGGGCGGTCTCTTCGCTTCCACCGAAACAGAGGGCCGCTTTGATATTGAAATATTTCGAGGGGTTGACTATAGCCGAGATCGCCGTAATCCAGGGCTGCTCCCAGGGGGCAATCAAGGCGAACCTGTTCCATGCGGTCAACAAGCTCAGAATAATACTTAAAAAAAATGGAACCACGGATTATGCGGATTGAACGGATTAAAATCCAGGAACCAGAACGTATTATTTATTTATTCAGTCTAATCCGCCAAATTAATTTAATCGTATAGGAATTTGTTATTTAGACTAGCCACAAAGGCACGAAGACACGAAGAAAAGCTAATAATAATTATTCTTTGTGTCTTAGTGGCAAAAGTCCCCGGCGAAGCCGGGATAAGTGCTTAAAAGGAGTGAGAGGAGAGAAAAATGAGATGTTCTAAATTCAGAAAGGCTGTTCTCCCGCTGGCGATGGAGACCGGGGACGAGAGGGAGCTGGCTCTTCGCCTGGAGAGGACGGATGTGAAATTGAGGTCCCACCTCGACTCATGTGAAGAGTGCAGGAGCTACCTCCGGTCGTGCCGGGAGACTCTCGCCGGCCTGAGCGTCCTGGAAGCGGATCAGCCCGGCGAACGGAAATGGTCGGAGGTGCGGGACGCGATCCATGAGGCAGTGCGGCAGAAGGCCCCTGTTTACGGGGTGGCGTGGCCGTCGTTGTCCCGGGTGTCGTGGGCAAGGGCAGGTGCCATCGCGGCCGTGGCCCTCATCATCTCCGCGGTCAGCTTTGTGTATTTCAGGCCCGGGCCGCTCGATGAATCGCTTCCGCGGGCATTGCGGGTGGCCGGCGCCCCGGGCGGCGAGGAGGCGGATCTGGCATTTCTCGATGAATTGGAGGTGACAGACAGGGAATACGATGAGCTTATTTCCGAGATAGATGAGTTAATGCGTGAAATAGACACGGCGTATGCCCAGCTTGACATCGGTACGGGGGAGGTGTCGCTGGACAAAGGGCGCTTTGAGAATATCCCCACATAATTAACATATTTATCAAAACCACTGAGGACACTGAGAAATAATGCCTAGGAAGAATAAGAAACCGCTGATTAGGCGGATTAAGCGGATTTTATTAGCTGTAGTTTAATAGTGAATACATACCAATTCAGAGGCTTCAGTGTTTTAATTTTTTCATGCAAGGAGGAAATCGTGAAAATATGGTTGATTGCTTTTACTGTCGTTGCTTTCGGGCTCACAGCCTGCTCCGGCCAGCCGGTCGATCCCGCTGATGTAGAGGAGGAGGGGTGCATTCCTTTCGAGGGGGGGGCGCTCATGGAGCAAGGGCGGGGACCTGTAGGTTCTGCCGGTTTGCCGGGACGGCCGGGGCGCATGAGGGGAGCCACGGGAAGGAGGAGGCCGAAGAAAAGGGGGTTCAGGGAGAATTTCAAGGCCGTCAAGGCGGAGTTCGACCTTCTGAAAAGGGAGATTGACGAGAATACGCGGAAGCTGAGGGATCTGCGGGAACAACTTTCTTCCGCGCGGGACGGGTTGGAAGAAGCCAGGATCAAGAACGAGATGCGCAGAATTGTCGAAAAGCTCTCTCAATATGAGATTCTTCTGGCCGAGAAGAAGGTAGAGGTTTCCAAGAAGGCCATGGATCGCGCTTTAGACAGGTATACCAGATCAGAGGTTGAGCTCGAGCAGGCCCGGAGGAGATCGAGGCACCGCCTTAAGTGGCTCGAGAAACGGTCAGAAGAGGAAACATCCCCCTGCCGGGATGCTCCCAGATAAATTAGCTTATTTCCTGCCTGTTAGCAGGCAGGAAGTAAGCTAATTTATTGCCGGATAAGCAAACAATACCGCCCGTGCCCTGTTTGCTTTTCTTCTTTCTTTTTTGATATACTCCATCCGCAGCGGCGGGGTTATATCCATGAATATTAATGAAGAGAGGCTTATCGAGAGATTCCTTGAGCTCGTAGAAATAGACGGGCCGTCGAAGAAGGAGAGGAAGGTTGCCGATTATATAAAGAAATGTCTCGAGAAGACGGCCGATGAGGTTGTCGAGGACGACGCGGGTCCGAAAACAGGGGGGAACTCAGGCAATATCGTGGCCAGGGTTCACGGCGCCGAATCTGCCCCGCCGATAATATTTTCCGCCCACATCGACACGATATCCTCCACCGGGGGGGTTGATCCGAGGATAGTGGATGGCTACATAAAGAGCTGCGGAAAAACGATCCTCGGCGCCGATGACAGGGCAGCCGTGGCCGCGATGCTCGAGATGGCCGAAGTTCTGAAAGAGGAGGGGTTGGATCATCCTCCCCTGGAGCTCCTCTTCACCGTGGGCGAGGAGGTGGGGCTGAGCGGGATAAAGGCACTGGACGACAGTATTCTCAAGGGCCGTACGGCCTACGTTCTCGACAGCGATCAGCCCCCGGGAACAATTATCAACAGGGGGCCCTTCGGGGAGAAGCTGCTTGTGGAGATAAAGGGGAGGGCTGCGCATGCCGGCGCCGAGCCGGAGAAAGGCATAGACGCCATAGTGCTTGCAAGCCGGGCCATCGCGAGGATGAGGCTGGGTCGCGTTTCTGAAGATGTCAGGGCCAACATAGGACTTATTTCGGGCGGTATTGCCACGAATATCGTTCCTCCCTCCGTGTCGATCCAGGGCGAGGCGAGGGGTTATTCGCAGGAAGCGGTAATGGAGCAGGTGGAGCATATGTGGAAGTGTTTCGAGGAAGAGGCGTTCGCCGCCGGGGCGGAGGTTGACTTCAGGAATTCGAGAGATTACGATGGCTTCTTTATAAGCGAGGAGAAAACCATATTTCGCCTGGCCGCCGCCGCCGCGGAGAGCGCCGGCCTCGATGTCGCGGCGGGCTCCTCGTGCGGCGCCAGCGACGGCAATTTCCTTAACGCCCGGGGAATCGAGGCGGTAGTGCTGGGCATAGGCTACGAGGGGGCCCATACAGTGGACGAGAGGATAGCCGTTTCCAGTCTTGTCTCCTGTTGCCGCTGGATAGTTCACATCGCCCGTTGTTGTCACGATTCGCGTGGTTGAATATTCTAGGACTTGGGGACTGTGTTAAGATTCTGACAATAGGACAATAGAAGATCAAAGGAGGAAGCAATGGCAGACAAGCCCGCGTCGAAGGTTGAACAGAAGATATGCGATGACTGCATCATGAGGAAGAACTGCGAGTATATCCCTGATGAGTACGAGCTCATCCGCTGTATGGATAAGGTTACGGAGAAGAAATCAACCTCTCCTGAAAAAGAAAAAGGAGAGTGAACGTCCGGCAACGTTAGTTCCGGTGATCGGATAATGCTTGATTCAAGTGTCCTTGTACTGAACAGGTTGTGGCAGGCGGTAAACCTGTGCCCGGCGAAAAGGGCCTTCTGCCTCCTGTACATGGACCACGCCCATGTCGTCATGGAGATAGAAGGGACATTCGACACGTTCGACTTCCGGAAGTGGAGGAAGCTCTCCGAGCATGCGGATGGCGATGAGGTTATCCACACGGTTGATTTTAAGCTTTTAATCCCGCACGTGGTCGTCCTTCGTTACTACGACAGGCTGCCCCGCATAGAGGTAAAGTTCAGCCGGGAAAACGTCTTTCGCCGCGACCGGGATACGTGCCAGTATTGCGGCAGGCGTCTCCCGAAGAAAGACCTCAATATCGATCATGTTTTTCCCAGGCACCTTGGTGGTGAGACGACATGGGAAAATGTCGTATGCAGCTGTATCGAGTGTAACTTCGGTAAGGCGCACAGGATGCTGGGCCAGGTGAAGATGCGCCTGATAAGGCAGCCCAAGAAGCCCTTCTGGCAGCCTTTCTGGAGCGGAGGGTTCGATGCCAGCAGGCCCAAGAGCTGGAGCCATTTCCTGGGGCTGAACGGCGATGAGGTCCAGATCGGCGATGGAGCAGGTTCTCGACGGTAAACTGGGGAGGCTTCGGGCCCTGATAAGCGGCTACGGCAGCCTCATCGTTGCTTTCTCCGGTGGTGTGGACAGCACCCTCCTCCTGAAGGTTGCACACGATACACTCGGAGAAAAAGCTGCTGCCGTAACTGCCAGGTTGAAATCATTCCCGGAGAGGGAGTACGAGGCGGCGAAATCAATCGCCCGGAATATCGGCGCGCGCCACATAACGGTTGATTCGGAGTGCCTGGGCATAGAGGGGTTCCGGATGAATCTCCCCGACAGGTGTTACTTCTGTAAGAAGGAGATCTTCGGCAAGCTCATGGAGATTGCCCGCGCGGAGGGAATACGCTTTGTCGCGGACGGCGATAGCTGCGACGACCTCAAAGATTACAGGCCGGGCTCGAAGGCGGCTGCCGAACTGGGCGTCGTCTCACCCCTGCGGGAAGCGTGCCTTTCGAAGGAAGATATCAGGGCCCTCTCGAAAGAGCTGGGACTCTCCACGTGGGATAAGCCGCCGTTTGCCTGCCTCGCTTCAAGGTTCCCCTGCGGCACGGAGATAACGGAGGAGGCCCTCGATACGGTGAACAGGGCGGAGCAGGTCCTCCTTGACCTGGGATTCAGGCAGGTGAGGGTGCGGCACTACGGCACAATGGCCAGGATAGAGGTTGGAGCAGACGAGGTGGAGCGCTTCTTCGGGAGAGGAATGAAGGACGGCATAGTAAGGGCGCTGAAGGAACTCGGTTACAGGCACGTCTGCCTGGACCTGGAGGGCTACCGGACGGGAAGCATGAATGAGACATTAGGGTTGCGAGACGAGAAGAATAGGTAAAAAAGCAGACATTCGTAATCTTACTCGTACTCGTAATCGGTTATAGTATTAACGACATAAAGGGAATGACGAGTAGGAGTACGAGTACGATTACGAGTAAGAGTAGAAGCGCAACTATGATATAAGAAGACTGGAGGAGCGGGGACTGGTGAAGACGTACGGCATGGGGGCTATGTGGGTCGAGGAGTCGGAGGACCTCATCGTCCATCACACCCGTGAAGTCATCCCAGGGCTGATCGTGACGGGTATGGCCGTCTCGACTACGTTCGGGCTTCCCCGCATGGGGCCCACTTTCGGCGGCATGCTCCTCTCCGGCCGCGAGGGCGCCAAACTTGCCATGAAGAAGCTTGGCATAAAAATAGTTTAAGGTTGCTGCTTCTTCTTTAGCTCTTTGTGGCCCTTGCTGTTCTTCAATCATTTTTTCATACAGGTTCATATGCTAATTCGTGGATAATCATTTTTCTTTCGAACTGTGGTGAAATAGCCGACTTGATGATATGGAACAAGCTCGCTTGAAGGAAATAAATCTCGGTATCGATATCGGCTCGGTGAGCGTCAATGTAGCCGTCCTTGCGCCTGACGGGGATATGGTTGACGAGCGTTATATCCGGCACAGGGGCCGGCCTTTTACCGTCGCCCTGGAGGCCCTCCGGGAGGTGATTTCCCGTTACGGAGAGGGGGCCGTCCGGCACGTGGCGATGACGGGCTCGGGCGGCCGCAAGGTGGCGGAGGCGCTGTCGGTTCCCTATGTCAACGAGATCGTGGCCCAGGCAAAGGCGGCCGAGGCGATCCAGCCGGAGGCGAGGACGATCATCGAGATCGGCGGCGAGGACTCCAAGCTGATCAACCTGAAGAGCGAAGACGGCGGGCTGGCGGTGGAGGATTTCGCGATGAACACGATATGCGCCGCCGGGACCGGATCGTTCCTGGACCAGCAGGCGAGCCGCCTCAACCTCTCCATCGAGGACGAGTTCGGAAAACTGGCCCTGAAGTCGAAGAACCCCCCGCGCATAGCAGGCCGCTGCTCGGTCTTCGCCAAGACCGATATGATCCACCTCCAGCAGCAGGCCACGCCGGATTACGACATCGTTGCCGGCCTGTGCTACGCGATGGCGAGAAATTTCAAGAGCAATCTCGGCCGCGGCATGGACTTCGTCAAGCCCGTGGCCTTCCACGGCGGCGTCGCGGCAAACATCGGTGTCGTCAAGGCACTCAAGGATGTATTCGACCTGAAAGACGGAGAGCTTATCGTCCCTCACCACCACGCCTCCATGGGGGCCATAGGTGCCGCCCTCGAAGCCGCAGAGAAGGGTTTCTCCACGGGCGGTTTGTCCATGGAGGGGCTGGAGAGGGCAGGAAGGGAGCTCGCGTCGATGAAGGAGATTGATTACCGTCTGGAGCCCCTCTCCTCCGGTGTGGAGGAGGTGAAAGAGAGGCTGTCCACGGGCCGGGCAGTGGCCGGCATGGACGTGTACCTGGGAATTGACGTGGGCTCCATCAGCACGAACGTGGTCGCGATAGACGCGGAGGGCGGACTACTGGCGAAAAGCTATCTCATGACGTCCGGGCGTCCCCTCGATGCGGTTAAGAAGGGGCTGGCCGAGGTTCATGAGAGACTCGGCGTGCAGGTGAACGTGAGAGGGGTGGGGAGCACGGGCTCCGGGCGGTACCTCACAGGGGACTTCGTCGGAGCGGACGTGGTGAGGAATGAGATAACCGCCCAGGCGCGGGCGGCGATCGCCATCGACCCGGATGTCGACACGGTCTTCGAGATCGGCGGGCAGGACTCCAAATACATAAGCCTGGCCGGCGGCGTCGTGATAGATTTCGAGATGAACCACGCCTGTGCCGCCGGGACGGGATCGTATCTCGAGGAGCAGGCGGAGAAGCTGGGCATCGACATCAAGGCCGAGTTCGGCGACCTGGCACTGAAAAGCCGCTTTCCGGTAAGGCTGGGAGAGCGCTGCACCGTTTTCATGGAGTCCGACGTCGTTCACTATCAGCAGGCGGGGGCCTCCATCGACGAGCTGGTGGGAGGCCTCTCCTATTCCATAGTCCGCAATTACCTGAACAGGGTGGTTGGCAAACGGATGGTGGGCGAGAGGATTTTATTCCAGGGGGGGGTGGCAGCGAACAGAGGCGTGGTCGCCGCCTTCAACAAGGTCGTGGGCAAGACCGTTGTTGTTCCCCCTCACCACGAGGTGACGGGCGCCATAGGCGTTGCCCTCCTCGCGAGGGAGCATGCCGGGTCTTCAGCGGGGGATTTCAGGAGCGGTTTCCGCGGGTTTCAACTCGCCTCCCGGAAGTACGCTCTCAAATCGTTCACCTGCTCCCACTGCCCGAACATGTGCGAGGTGAAAGAGGTTGTCATCGAGGGCGAGCAGCCCCTGTACTACGGGAGCAGGTGCGACCGCTACAACATAAAAAAGGTGAAGAGGGATAACACCATTCCCGACCTTTTCCTCGAGAGGGAGGCCATTCTGGAGGGCTATCTAAAGGCCCCCTATAACTACAACGGGATCGACATAGGCATTCCGAGGGCCCTCTTCTTCCATGAATACATGCCTTTCTGGGCTACGTTCTTTTCCTCCCTGGGCTTCAGGGTCGTGCTGTCCCGTCGAACAAACAAGACCGTGATAAAGAGGGGCGTCGAGTCGGTCCTCTCCGAGACATGCTTCCCCGTCAAGGCCGCCCACGGCCACGTGATCGATCTCGTGGAGAAGGGGATAAAGCACATATTTATTCCCAGCATTATCACGAGCACCAGGGACGATCAAAGACAGGAGAGAAATTTCTTTTGCCCCTATGTCCAGACGATACCCTATCTTGTGAGCGTCGCGCTTCGCGTGGAGCTTTCGGGGAGTACGTTGATACGACCGGTCATCTACCTCGACAGGGACAGGGAGGAGATGGTCAGCGCCCTCTTAGGGTGCCTGGAGCCGTACGGGGTGTCCGGGAAGGACGTGGCCGGGGCCGTGGACATGGCCTGGGACTCGCAGAACGAATTCAACCGGCGGCTGAAGGAGAGGGGACGGGAGGTCCTTGCCGGCTTGCAGTCCGGGGAGAGGGCGTGTGTTATCGTAAGCAGGGCCTACAACGGCTGCGACCCGGAAATCAACCTTGACCTTCCGGGGAAGCTGCGCGATCTGGGTGTGATGGCAATACCCATGGATTTTCTCGAGATAGATGCCCGGGGCGATGAGGACCACTGGGACAACATGTTCTGGAAGTACGGCCAGCGGATACTCAAGGCCGCCGGCATCATCAACCGGGACGAGCGCATCAACGCCGTCTATCTCTCCAACTTCGGTTGCGGACCTGATTCCTTTCTTACCACCTTCTTCAGGAAGGCGATGGGGGGGAAGCCGTTCCTGCAGCTGGAGATCGACGAGCACAGCGCCGATGCGGGCATTAGAACACGTTGCGAGGCTTTTCTGGACAGCATGAAGAACGTCGACGGCAGGAAAGCATGGCCCTTTTCACCGGCCTCGTTTTTCGTGAAGAAGAGCGTCGATGGACGGATACTGTTTATCCCCCATATGTGCGAGCATGCCCATGGCCTGGCGGCGGCGTTCAGGACATCCGGCATAGACGCGAGGGTCATGCCGCCTTCCGACGAAGAGAGCCTCGAGCTCGGCAGGAGATACACGGTGGGGAAGGAGTGCTTTCCGGCCATCATCACCACCGGCGACATGCTGAGACAGATTTCCTCGCCCGATTTCGACCCTTCGGCCAGCGCGTTCTTCATGCCGTCGGGAACGGGTCCCTGCCGGTTCGGCCAGTACAATACACTGCACAAAATCATTCTCACCGACCTCGGGTTCGGGGATGTGCCGGTGATGTCTCTGAACCAGGGCAGAAAGTTCTACGAGGATTTTAAAGATTTGAAATCGGACCCCAGCAGAAACGCCTGGCACGCTATCCTATCGTCGGACCTCATCACGAAGGCCCTCCACGCGATCAGACCTTACGAGACGGAGAAGGGCCTGGCCGACAGGGTGCACGAGGAGGCTATTGCCAGGATCTGCTACGGGATCATGAACGGCAGGACCTTCGCCGCCGTGAGGGAGTGCGCGAACATGTTCAGGGAGATCCCGACGGATGGCAGGGGCTCAAGGCCCCTGGTCGCCGTGGTCGGGGAGATTTTTGTCAGGCAGCATGTGTTCAGTAACAACGATCTCATCCGCCAGCTGGAGGGGCAGGGAGCGGAGGTCGTCCTATCGAGCTTCGCCGAGTGGATCTACTACATCAACTTCACCGGGATGAGGCAGAACAGGGAGTTCGGGGACTACCGCCACTATTTCCAGACGCGCGTAAAGGACACGGTGGAGCTTGTTGACGAGATGCGGATGTCCAGGTATTTCCGCGGTCTCTTCAGCCCCCTCCGCGAGACGAGGCCGCGGAAATACCTGGATCTCAGCAACAGGTACATCCACGACTCGTTCGAGGGAGAGACGACCGTCACGCTGGGCAAGTCGATCGAGTCTTACCACGAGGGGACCTCCGGCATCGTAAACGTGATGCCTTTTACGTGCATGCCAGGCACCATCGTGAGCGGCATGCTCAAGCAGTTCCGGGCGGACCACGATTCCATCCCGGTAATATCCATCGCCTACGAGGGGCAAAAAGAGATGGGGGCGGTGACCAGGCTCGAGGCCTTCATGCACCAGGTGCGCGAGTATCACCGTTCCCGCGAGGGCGCGGGGCGCCGACCTTGAATAGTCAGGTTGTTATCGGCGAGTGGTCACCGCTGCACGGGACATAGACGATGGATGCCATAGTTACGATTAAGAGTACGAGGATGTGCCGATTGCCGTATTTACTTGCCAGCTTTTTGATCAGCACTGCTTTACTCCTTCCCCTGCAAGCCCAAGGGCGGATAGAGATCATTTTAATGGGGCAGACCAGGGGGTTGAGGCCGCCCCCCCTGGGCGACGAGAACTGGTTCTGCGGAACTCCCTTCGGCCACACGGCGCTCTACATAGAGAGCGCCTGCCCCGATGATGAAAGGGTCGTCCGCCAGTGCCGCGAGGGGGAGAGGGGCGGCCTGGTGCTCACGGTCGACAAGCAGTTGAAGGATACCTTCTTTACAGCAGTCCCGCGGGAAGAGTTTTTCTACGGACCGCTCGATCCGGATGCCCTGCCTGCCTCGGTCAGCAGGGAAGATATCAAGGAAGCCTTCGATATTTTTAACGATAAATACGGCTTCCTTTACAAGAAGGGGCCCGGAATCTCGGGATTCGGCCAGGATTACGGCATACTCTATATCAGGAAGGCGTGGGGCATCGTGTACCCCACCACTAAAGAGGAGGAGGCGAGGATCATCGAGTACTGGCGGGACCACGTGCGCGACGAGTTCTACCCGGTAGCCAACAACTGCGCCTCGACCATAACGGAGTCACTGAACAACGCGGGCCTGGGCTTCCACACGTTTATCCGCCGCCGTGCCTCCTACAACGCTTTTATTTACGCGATCAAAAAGCTCCTCCTTGCGGGGGCGGGGGCGAGGGCGCCTGACGGGAATTACTTAAGGAGAGAAGGAGCTTATGTCACGGAATACAGCCAGCTCAAATCCAAGGCTGTTATCTCCTCGAACAGGCCGTTCAACGTTTACACACTGCGCAACCTCGAATATCTTGTCTGGCTCTCCCCGAAGGGAGAACCATCTCTCCCAAGCGACAAGCCAATCAACTACAGTGAATACCCGGCGGGGAATGAGGTCGCTCTTACGAACCCGGCCAGGGGTTTTCTGTCAAGCCGTCCCCGGTGGCTCCTGTCAAAGCCCGACGAGTTCATCAGGCTCTGGATACAGTCGGTCAAGGGTGTATGGTATCTCATCAATCCCGTGAAGGGCATTTAGTTTGAGCTTCGATTTTAATGGAACTTTATGACATGATCAGGTGTCTTATTAATGGATTGGTAAGTACCTAGAAGGAAATTGCTATGGAATGGGCTAAGAAGATATTGGGCGTATTGTTAGTGATTGTAGTGGCGGGAACGGTATGGTCTGAGGAGAAGCCGGCTGTAAAGGCCGGGAACGATCGTGCCGTGGTTGTGAAGGGGAACAACGAGTTCGCCTTCGACCTCTACGCGAAGCTGCGCGGAAGGGAGGGGAACCTTTTTCTCTCTCCCTTCAGCATCTCGACGGCGCTGGCGATGACATACGCCGGGGCGCGTGGCGGGACGGAGGCACAGATGGCAAAGGCCCTTCATCTCACGCTGCCGGGTGAAGAGCTGCATTCCGCCTTCGCCGGACTGATACGGGGTCTGGATGAGGATAAAAAAGGGCGGGGCTACGAGCTCGTCGTCGCCAACGCCCTGTGGGGACAGAAGGGCTACGGTTTTCTCAAGGAATACCTGGATTTAACAAGGTCCTGTTATGGAGCAGGTCTCCACGAGGTTGATTTCGAGAAGGCCGCGGAGGCCGCGCGGAAGTCCATCAATGCCTGGGTCGAGAAAAAAACCAAAGATAAGATCAAGGACCTTATAAAGCCCGGCGTGCTGTCCTCCCTCACGCGGCTTGTCCTGACAAACGCAATCTACTTCAAGGGCCAGTGGGCTTCACGGTTCAAGGAGGAAGCGACGAAGGACGGGCCGTTCACGCTCTCCTCCGGCAAGAAGGTTACCGTCCCCATGATGAACCAAACGGAGGAGTTCGGTTATATGGAGGACGGGTATATGCAGGCCCTGGAGCTTCCCTATATCGGTGACAGGTTGTCCATGGTTGTCTTACTGCCGAAGAAGGTAGATGGTATGGCGGTCCTCGAGAAATCTCTCACGGCGAAAAACCTGTCACAGTGGCTGTCGCGATTGCATAAGCGGAAGGTCGTCGTCGCATTGCCGAGGTTTAAGTTCACCTCGGAGTTCGGCCTGGCAGATGTACTCAAGTCGATGGGAATGACCGACGCCTTCTCCCTGCCGCCCGCCGACTTCTCTGGAATGGACGGAAAGAAGGACCTCTTTATCTCTGCCGTTATCCACAAGGCGTTCGTCGATGTGAACGAGGAGGGGACTGAGGCCGCCGCGGCCACCGCTGTTGTGATGAAATTGGAAGCCGCAATGCCGGAGCCGGTCCCAGTATTCCGGGCCGACCACCCTTTCCTTTTCATCATCCGCGACACAAAGACCGGCAGCATCCTCTTCATGGGACGCATGATTGACCCATCTTGAGGATGCTCAACTGCCCCGGATACAAAGGCCGAACAGTAGGTCAGGGATGAAACTCCGGGGGCAGCTAATAACCAAGTAACAAGAAACAAACACCAAACAATGCCCAATATTCAATAACCGGTCTCCAAACGGAATCTACTTCTATCTGGAGAAATTAATTACCGGGTTTGGTTATTTGAATTTGGAGTTTGTGATTTGTTCGGTTATTGTTACTTGTATCTTGGTGTTTGATCTATAGTTTCGAGTAGTCCACGACCTCCACCCCTTTAGGGGCTTTGAACTTGAAGAAGCTGTCCTTGATCGGCGGGTTGATGGAGATGTTCGTGAACTCGAAGACGGTCGTGTCCTTCGACCTCTCGAACTGCTCGGTCCTGACGGGGACCATTTTTTCACGGTCCAGCCAGACGCGTATTTTTTCCAGGACGTTCGCTATCTCCTTGTTCCTGGGGAAGAAGTCCAGGACGAAGGCGCCGCCTTCATCCTCGCTGACCAGGCTGATTGCGAAGTTTTTCTTGAGCTCCGATGCAGGTACGCCGAATCCTATAAGGAGCGTCGATATCTTGTAGTCCCTGCCCAGGTCAATCTTCTGTATCTGCTTGATGTCGGGGATGTACGTCCAGGCGACGCCGTCGTTGAGGTATACCTCGTTCGAGTCGGGTGGGGCGTAGTGCCATGCCATCTTCCCGCCTTTTTTATAGTATATCCTGCCCCTGGATTCCTGCTTATCATCGAAGAGTGAGAAGCGTTTGACCTGTGTGAAGTCCGCCGTGAGGGTCTCTATCTTACCGCCCTTCTCCTCCATCAGGGCGAGGACCCTGTCCAGCTGATCGCCGTATGAAGGTACGGCAAAGGATATAAGGATCAAGCAGAGGGACTGGAATAAGACCTTTTTCATAACTTATTATATCAGGCCGGCTTTCTCCTGGAAAAGCAGCCTTTTTTCTGAAGAAGCTTGAGAAGGCCCGCCAGGGCGGAAGCCGCCACGATGGCCAGGAGGGCCTTCCATCCCGGTTTCCATTCGTAGCCGATCACGGCCAGGATCGCGTACCTGGGCCATCTTCCCACCAGGGAGGCGAAGAAGAATCTCATTTTCGGGTACACGGCCGAGATGGCGAGCATCCTTATGACGTCTATGGGCAGGGGGAGGAAAGAAGCGACGGCTATTGTGATAAAAGGCGCCTTATTGAACCAGCGTACGCTTCTTTCGTGCGTCCTTGTTTGCCGGATTTTATCCACGGGCCTGAACTTGAAGGTGTAGGTGAGGATGTGGTAGTCGTGCATGTTGGCTATGGCCGATGCTATGGCCCCGACGGAGGCGACGAGAAACGTGGCGAAGATGAGCGGGTGGTATGCCTCGGCGAGCATGAGACACGGCGGCGCCGTCGGCAGGGGGCAGAAGGTGGATGCCACGCTCATGTAGAGGAAGAAGTAGATCAGGTTGGAAGGGGTTTCCCCGGCGGCCTGGCCGAGAATAAGGAGAACGGCGCCCATGCCGAGCACCAGGAGGCCGTAAAATATGAACCATTTTTTCAGAGCTTTTACGGCCCTCGATACGTCCGTCCGGTTACAGGAGGGTGTTATCTTTCGGGATTGTGCTTCTGCCGGGGTGCTAACCGCCTGACTGTTGTTCCCGGCCTCCCTGCTTTCTAGCGTCCGGGTTCCGGAACAACGATAAGACATCCGTTCCATCATCCCTTGATCTTTCCGTCCAGCATGTGGAGGACGCGGCCCGCCATGCCCGCTATCTTCTTATTGTGCGTTACGATAATGAGTGTGCGTCCGTTCTCCCTGTTCAGCTTCGTGAGGAGCTCCATGATCCCGCGCGATGTCTTCGAGTCCAGGCTGCCCGTCGGCTCGTCGGCCAGAATGACGGCGGGGTTGCACACGAGGGCCCTTGCTATCGATACCCGCTGCTGCTCGCCGACCGAGAGCTCGTTCGGACGCCTGTCCATCTTGTCCTCCAGGCCCACGAGCTGGAGGTATCGGCATATCTCATCCCCGGCGGCCATTCCGCGAAGCCGTGTCGCTATCCCGAGATTGGCCCGCGCCGTCAGGGTCGGGATGAGGTTGAACTGCTGGAAGACGAAACCGATCGACTTCCTCCTCAGCCCGGTTAGATCCCGGTCCTTGAGATTTTCAGTAGGTATCCCGTTGATGATTACCCTCCCCGATGTGGGCGTGATGAGGGCCCCCAGCAGGTATAGAAGGGTCGACTTGCCGCAGCCGGAGGGACCGACGATTGAGACGTGTTCCCCCTCTTCAATTGACAGTGAAATACCCTGAACGGCTTCGACACTGACATTGCCGGGATGGTAGGTCTTGGCCACGTCCTCGGCTTTAAGGACTGTCTCTTTATTCATACCGCAACGCCTCGATTGGATCCAAGAATGATGCCCGGAGAGCGGGATAGAGCGCGCCGAGAACTCCACCGAGAATTCCCAGCCCACCGGCTATAACGATCCACCCTGTCGATGTCTCTATTGTGAGAAGCGGGTGGGCGAACAGTATCCATCGCGTTGAGAGGAATGAGAGAAGGTATCCGACGAGTACACCCATGGCGCACAGGATGACCGACTCCAGGACGATGCTTCTCATGATGTAGGATCTTGTTGCACCGATGGCCCTCAGGATCCCGATCTCGCGCGTCCTTTCAAGTATTGTGGTATAGAGGGCCAGCAGAATCACCAGGAAGCTTATTATCAAAGCGGCCGAGATTATGGTCCCTATGAATTCATCGAGATAGTCGATGTTACCCTGGAGTGCCTCCGCGTAGGCGGCGACTTCGGTCGGTCGCAGTCCGGGATATCGACCGGCTATCTCTTCGGCTACCGTGGAGACGACATTTTCGTCCCGGCTCGCGCACTTGATGAAGAAGAGCGAAGCTTTATCTTTCTGCTTCAGGAGATCCTGAAGGGCCGGCAGGGGCATGGAGACGCGAGAACCTATTCCCGCCCTGTAGATTCCGCAGATCGTGAACGGCCGCGCCAGGAACGTCACCTCGTCTCCCACCTTGTAGCCCGTCGCCTTCGCGAGCCGCTCGTCAACCATTACCTCATTGTCGTTCGTCCAGTATCTTCCCTTCTTGAGGGATAGGCCCGCGCCGATCCTGTCGAAGCTTTCGAGGTCTATCCCGTAGATGACGTGTATGACGTTGTTTATCGTGGTCGTCCACGTCATGAGGGGCGAGACCCCGGCGACGCCGTCGATCTCCTCGATCTTTCCGGCGTAGGCGACCGGAAGGTTGCCGCTCCTCAATCCCAGGAAGTAGGAGCTCCCGGCCGGCTGAACAATAATGTCCGCGCCGATCCTGACGACCCTCCTCGATGATTCGGATATCACGCCGCTGCAGAGGCCGACGAGGACGAGCAGGAGCGTTATGCCGAGGGCGACCGCGAGTATGCAGATGGCGCTTCGCACCTTGCGTCGCTGCAAGTTGGAAATGGCCAGAGAGATCATTTGTTGACCGGCAGGTCACTGAGGGAGAAGGCCCCGGGGGGGACACTGCCGGCCCTATCGACGGATTTAAGGGATATATCCAGAACTGCCCCGTCCCCGGGCCAGAAGAGGGTTATCTGTGTGGGAGTGGGGGATAGGCCCGGTTCCCCTTTAGTGTAGTCTTGCATCGTCGCCATCATGATGGGAATACCGCTCCCGTCATAGTGCACGAGGCCCGCGATCCGCAGCGATTTATTGTCTATCCATATTTTCTTTTCGAGGTTACAGCCGCTTTCTTCCCGCCCGGCAAGAGATAGTATGTAATACTTCGGCGTGCACTCCAGGAGGATGATTTCGTCGTCTGAAATGGATGGCGCGAAAAGGGAACCCAGTGCCCCGTCAAGGAGCCTGCGGCAGAGGGCCCCTTCACCGGAGCTCCCCGGCCTGGTGAACTCGCCCGTGGAATATGTGTACATGAGAAGCTCATCCCCGTCTGCTGCTGCCTCGAATAGAGTCGGTCCCAGGCTCCTGTATCCCTTGACCCGGAGTTTCCGTGAAGGGTCGGCGATTATGAGCGCGCGGCAGGACCGGGGCCTGGCATCGGGTCCAGCCCAGTAGGTCAGCATTCCCTTGAGTTTCAGGGGGCGTGCCCCCCCGGCCTTTTCGTTAATGACTTGCCGGAGTTCAGATGCGCCCTTCGGCCTGTCGGGGTAGCTCCATCCGCCCGTAACTTCGTGCCTTGCACACCCGCAGATGAGCGAAAAGATGGCGGCCAGAACAGGCGTAAATCTATTTACTATATTGAACTTGTGGCTCATTCGTTGTATATATAAATAAGTATGTCATTATCACCATATAGGACAGTGATTCCTAGGAAAAAAAGATGCTACAGTAGATGCTTAGTACTCTATATTCAGGCTAATTTAATCGTATAGGAATTTGTTATATTTACAGAGGTCCCGGTAGGGATCCCGCCGGAGGGTCTAAGATCCGGCAGTTATTGACGGAAAGTCCCACCGGGACCGGGGTAGGGTGCGTCCCGAAAGCATTCGGGACGGCTACCATATAGTTACGAAGCTAGGGAATTTGATATATTTTAATAAATTTGCGAGCGTAGTGAGCTAATTTATCGAGAGGGAGGTGCAAGAAGTGGGCAACCAGCAGCTTATCAACGGTGTCGATACAAAGGTGTCTTACAGGACGCTCTCAGGAGGCGAGATTACCCCCTTAAAGAAGGGGCTTCCCAAGACGATACAGTCCATATGCCCGGAGTGCATGAACGTTATAGACGCCGAGCTATACCCTGAAGACGGTAAGGTCATGATGAGGAAGTCGTGCCCGAGTCACGGCTCCTGGACGGATATCTACTGGGGCGATGTCGATCTTTATCTACGGGCCGAGAAGTGGTATTTTCACGATGGAAAAGGCCTCTCTAATCCCCAGACGGAGAGCACGGGGAACTGCCCCTTCGAGTGCGGCCTGTGCAATATCCACACGAGCCACACGGGGCTGGGAAACATCGATCTCACCAACAGGTGCAACCTCACATGCCCGATATGTTTCGCCAACGCGAACGTCACGAAGTATGTCTATGAGCCCACGCTTGACCAGGTCCGGGATATGCTTATGGCCTACCGCCGTTGCCTTCCCGTCCCCGGCAGGATTATCCAGTTCTCGGGAGGCGAGCCGACTCTATCGCCCATCTTCCTCGACTCCCTGAGTCTCGCGCGGGAGCTTGGCTTTACCCATATACAGGTAGCAAGCAACGGGTTGAAGTTTGCCGACGAGGGATTTGCCCACGCCGCGGCGGAGGCGGGCCTTCACACGATCTACCTCCAGTTCGACGGTTTAAGCGATGATATCTATAAGGTTACACGTGGAAGAGCCGTCCTGGACGAGAAGCTCAGGGCCATAGAGAACATACGCCGGGCCGGTATGAAGCTCGTCTTCGTAGTCACGGTCGTCAAGGGCCTGAACGACCGGCACGTCGGCGAGATACTGAAGTTCGCGATCGAAAACGTCGACGTTATCGCGGGCATAAGTTTCCAGCCCGTCTGCTTCACGGGAAGGATATCCCGGGAGGAGAGGATGGCGAAGAGGATCACCTTGCCGGATGTCATGAAGGGCCTCTGCGAGCAGACGGGGATAACGAGGCCGACGGATTTCTATCCCGTCTGCTGCTCGGTCCCCTTCTCGAAGATGTTCGGCGCCATCAGGGGCGAGGCCAACATCGAGTTCACGTGCCACCCGCACTGCACGTTATGCACGTATCTCGTCGTCGACCCCCACGGCAGGGCACACTGCTTCAGCAGGTTCCTCGATATGGATGACTTCTTCCACGCCCTATACAGGCTCGCCGATAAGCTGAAGAAGTCCAGGCTCAAATCCCTGGCCAAGGTGAAGACCTTCTACGCCCTGAAAAAATTCTGGCACCAGGAGAGGGCGCCCGAGGGGCTGACCTTCGAGAAGTTCGCCCACACGCTCTCGGGGATAGTGGACAAGAGCGTGGGCCGGGGTGAGGGTGAGAAGAAGACGTACAAGACGCTCATGGTGGGCGGCATGCACTTCATGGACGCCTACAACTACGATCTCGACCGTATCAAGAGATGCGTGATACATTTCGCGACGCCCGAGGGAAAGCTCATATCCTTCTGCTCGTACAACTCGGGACCCACCTACAGGACGGCGACGGAAAGGCGTTTCTCCGTCCCCCTGGATGAGTGGAGGAAGAAACAGGGAGAGGCTGGCGAATAAAGAGAAGCAACCACTGAAAACACTGAGTACACTGAGGAGAATAAATACCTCCGTAAAGTTTCAGTGCTTTCAGTGTCTTCAGTGGTTTACCTTCGCTACGTAAGGTACGTTGACGTGTCCAAGGCACTTTCCGCGACGAGGAAGAAGCTTAAGCTGGTTTCCAGCTTTGTCAGGGGGCGCCCTATCTGGTGCACCTGGCAGGTCACCTACCGGTGTCTCTTCCGCTGCAGGATCTGCGACTACTGGAAAAATCAGCCCGCGGCCGGGTCGGAGCTTTCGCTGGAGGAAATAGCACGGGGCTCTGAGAATATCTCAAGGCTCGGCTCGTTTGTTATATCGATAGGCGGGGGCGAGCCCTTCCTGAGAGATGACCTTCCGGACATCATAAAAGCTCTTTCTCTGCACCACCTTCCCCTGGTCACGACGAACGGTTATCTCATTACAAGGTCACTGGCCCGTGAGGTCTTCCGGTCGGGCCTCTGGGGCGTCAGCGTCTCCTTGGATTACTGCGACCCGGACAGGCACGATGCCCAGAGGGGAGTGAAGGGGGCGTTCGAGAGGGCGCTGAACGCGATCAAAATTTTCTCGGAGGAGAGGCAAAGCCCCCTCCAGAGGGTGAACCTCATGGCCGTCCTTAAGGACGACAACCTGGGCGAAATGGAAGGGCTCATCCGCCTGGCGGAGAAACACGGCGCTTATTTCATGGTCCAGCCTTACTGCGACATAAAGAGCGGAAAGGACGTATACAGGCCGGAGGGGAAGGTTAGCGCCCGTCTTCTCGAACTCAGGAAGAAGCACAAGAATTTTCTATCCAACCCGTTGTTCCTCAGCAGGTTCGATGCCGCGCTCGATGGCGGCGTCCCCGGCTGTGTTGCAGGGAAGGCGTTTTTTAATATAGATAATTACGGCAATGTCGCAATGTGTGTCGAGGCGCTGGATAAGCCCGTTGCCAACATCCTGAAGAACACACCGGAAGAGATAATGGCCGGCTTGAAGACGGCATATAAGGAAAACAGCTGTAGGGCTTGCTGGTACAACTGCCGGGGAGAGGTCGAGTCCCTTTATTCGCTGCGCGGCTTCATCGCGGCCTTACCCACAATCTTCGCCTCCAGCGGCACCCCCTCCGAGTAAGGGTGTACGCGCTCTATTCATTTGTCCTTTGATTCGTACTCGTAATCGTAATCGATTGTAGGGCGCAGGGGATTACGAGTAAGAGTAAGAGGGGGCAGTTTTCATTCCACCCCGGTCAGATACACCGCAAGAAGCGCTGTTTCTCAGGCCTGCAGTGGGATGAGCAGGGGGATGAGTATTCCCAGGGCGATGTAGATGTCGTACTGCCAGCAGTAGCGCGGGAACTCCCAGAATAAAAGATTGCCTATGATGGGCGGCTTGTAGAGTTCGGTGCCGGGCCTCTCAAGCTTATTCTTCGTGTAAAGGATCCTGTGTATGGCTGTAACGTTGGCGAATATCGCCAGCTCCCACATGACTGACGGGATCCTGTTGAAGAGGCCGGCCATAATGATCATGAAGGTCCTCTCGGGCCTCTCCCAGAAGCCGACCGCGCAGTCAATCCCGAATTTTTCCGCCCTGGCCCTGGCATAGCTGGTGAGGATGCTGCCGGCCAGGGCGACGAAAGCCAGGACCATATAGAACTCGCTGCCGATCCGGGAGAAATGGATGATTATACCGGTGAAGAGCGCGATATCCGCGTACCTGTCCATTGTCGAGTCGAGGAAGGAGCCGAATTTCGTCACCCTGTTGAGGACTCTGGCAACCGTGCCGTCCAGGATGTCCATGAAGCCGTCCAATATGATGAAATAAGCGGCCAGCCTGTAACGTCCGAGGGCGAAGCTTATCCCGGCCATGATGCAGAAGACGGTCCCCATGCAGGTGAGGAGATTGGGAGTCGCGCCGATCCCGGCGAGGGTCCTTCCCAGCCAGAGGCGGAACCTGTTTATGATGCGCCGGATGAATTCGGTGTAGGTCATCATGATTGAGCTTGCGTTGGCTAAAGGTACCACACAGCCGGTACATTTTTCAATCTCGGGAGGTACCGGAGGATAAGAGTTGATGAGTTAAATGAGTTAAATGAGTGATCCGAGTAATTCAGAAGGTGTGAAAAAATCTGTTTCAGCGCGTCATTGCGAGGACGCCACACGAAGTGTGGCGGACGAAGCAATCTCAACTGCTTCCAAGGAAAGAGATTGCTTCGCTTCGCTCGCAATGACATTTTTTTCGATTGGTACAATTGCTCAAATAATTTTATTTTTTCACACCTTCTCACGGACTAAGTTGATTGAAACCTTCACCTTTTAACTTTCAACTGTCTTTTCCCCTGTGTCCTCCATAGCTCATTTTTGATAGTATCTTGATGGGATAGGAATTGGTTATGTTTTCAAAGGTAGGGTGCGCCCCGAAAGCATTCGGGACGGCTACCGTATAACTGAAAGGATAACTTGGTAAGGGAGATCCTGGCTGCACAGTGAAGAAGCACACCATTGAAGTGAGGGTCAGGTACGCCGAGACCGACCAGATGGGGATCGTGTATCATACGAACCACTTCGTGTGGTTCGAGGTTGCGCGGACCGAGTTTTTCCGGGCCCTCGGTTTGCCGTATTCGGAGCTTGAAGAGAAAGGATATTTCCTCCCAGTCCTCAAGGCTCACTGCGAATATAAGTCCCACCTCGGGTACGATGACGAGGCGACTGTAACCGCTTTCATAGCCGCGCACAAAGGGACACGGATAAGCTTCCATTACGAGGTAAGGAATAAATCAAGTGGCAAGCTGGTGGCCACCGGCTACACGGTCCACGCTTTCATGAACTCAGATGGCAAGCCCGTAAAGATTCCGGCGGAGGTCTTCAATGCGATAGGGGAGTCGATGGAATGAAAGAGAGCGGAAGCTCAGGCTACCTGGGATGGATTGACGAAGTGGTTTCGGGCGAGCCCGAAAATGATTCATGTAAATGACAGAAAACCGGGCGGCATCTTTCCTTTCATAACCATTGCCGTTATCGTTCTGAACTGCCTGGTCTTGCTCTACGGACTTTCCCTGGGCCCGCGTTTTGAGGCGTTCGTGTATCGCTTTGGCCTGATCCCTTACGAAGTGACCCGCGGCCGGCAGGTGATATTTGTCTGTCGCCACCTGGTAAGGGATGAGCGCACGGGAGACCTGCAGGTAATGGCTGAGGTATCAGAGGAAGGCTTTCCTGACGCCCGGTCTGTTCTCAAGGAGGCGTATTTCCCGATACTGTCCTCCATGTTTCTGCACGCCAATCTTCTTCACCTGGCGGGGAACATGGTTTTCTTATGGCTTTTCGGTCCCAGGATAGAGAACTACCTGGGGCACCTGAGGTTTCTCTGGTTTTACCTGCTCTGCGGTATCATGGCTTCCTTCTGCCATATCGCTTCGAATGGCGGCTCGGAAGTACCCACCATCGGAGCCAGCGGGTCCATCTCGGGCATACTCGGGGCTTGCCTCCTGCTGTATCCTAACTACCGGGTCTTCAGGTCTCTGCCCTTCTTTTACTTCATCAGGATCGGGGCGGTACCGGCGTTTTTCCTCATAGGCATGTGGTTTATCGGCCTGGTGATCTACTCGATAGCGGGTTGTTCAGTAGCGTGGTTCGCCCATATCGGCGGTTTTGTTGGGGGATTGCTCCTGATACTTATCCTCAGGCCGAGAAAGGGCCTGAGGCGAAGGATTCGCTATTTTGTTTGATAGATAATTCCGCGGGAACGATACTCATTTGAGTATCTTGTCCACGGAATTATTAGGCGCCGAACTTGGCGAGCCTGTGCGCGTTCGCCAGTGCGATCGACATCAGGTGCACTGTGGGCATCCTTCCCAGCCCGCCCGCCAGGCATGAGATCTCGTCGAAGCGTTCGACAGTATCGGGGCGGCAGCATCCGGAGCGAACTATTGCCGGAACGGGATGCCAGCTATGCGCCGCCAGGGACGCAGGCGTGGAGTGGTCCCCCGTAACGACGAGAACATCCGGGTTTAATGCTGAAATTTCAGGTATTATGGCGTCTATCTTTTCCAGTGCTGCCACCTTGGCGTCGAAGTCGCCGTCCTCGCCCCGCGCGTCCGTGTCCTTGACATGGAAGAAGAAGAAGTCGAACTTGCCGTAGTTTTCTCTCAGGGCGGTGAGCTGCTCGTCGAGCGTTTTCGTCAGGGGATGGAGCGTCATACCGATGAGGCTGGCAATCCCCCTGTACATAGGGTAGTTCGCTATTGCAAGGCAGCTCAGGCCGAATCTCTTCTTCATGCTTTTAAAGGGTCTGTGCTTCGCGAACCCCCTGAGGAGCACCATGTTCGCCTTCGGCTCGTCAGAGAGTGCTTCCCCGGCCCTGGAGATAAATTCTGCGAGCAGCGCGCATGTACACTCCGCTTCTTTCGCCAGAGGTTCGGGGTCGAGAGGGGGCACACCCGTCTCCTGCGGGTCCGTGTCGTGAACGAGGTCCGACAGGTTGTCCGCGCGGATGACCAGTAGCGCCCGGTGCTCCTTGACCGTTCTCACGAATATATCCGCCTTGTCGCCGAGGCTCACCTTCTCCATGATTTTCTCGCAGAGCCGCTCGTTCGTGCCGGTGTCGATCCTGCCGGCTCTCCGGTCCGTGATGTTGCCGCTTGAGTCGATCGTCGCGAAGTTGATCCGGGCCGCGAGGTCCCTGCCGGTGAGCTCGAAGCCTATGCCGGCCGCTGCCAGGACCCCGCGTCCGACGCTGCTCTTGACCGGGTCGTAGCCGAAGAGAGAGAAGTGCCCCGGCCCGCTTCCCGGGGTTATACCCGGCGATACCGGGTCGAGGACGCCGCAGAGCGACTCTCTCGCGAGTGTGTCCATGTTGGGTATGTTTGCGACCTGCATCTCGGTCCCCGCCTTCCCCGGGAAGGGGAGGCCGCTAACGCCGTCTATGATGAGGAATATTATCTTCGAGTCGTTCTGCACGACAAGATCGTCCGGAAGAATCATTTTCATTGCTTATCTCCCTTTCTTGTTAAGAAGCAACTACAATAAACCACTGAGGACACGGAGTTAAAAAGCACTGAGGGCACAGAGGTAATAATACGGAAAAAGCAATGCAAAACAAAATCTATTTATCCACGAATTATTGAAAATCCGGCTTATTGACGGACACTAATTCTCACGAATTTAAGGGAAAAAATACTCTTCAATCAAAACGAATTATAGAGCCGCGGATTATACGGATTTAACGGATTTTTATATATTCCAATCACTTCCAATCAGCATAATAAGTAAAAAGTGCAATTCGTGGATATCATTTTTTTATTTCTTCTTCGAATATTTTCATGATGGCGCCGAGGAGAATGCCGTAATCGCTGACGGTCAGGGCCTCGCTGTCCAGCCGATCCATTATGCCGGATACGATTGCGAGGCCGGCCGCGATGACGGGAGCGCGCTCCTTCATGAGGCCGGGGACAGTTTCCCTCTCGGTGAGTTTCATGCGGACGAGCCTCTCGTAGGAATTTTTTACCTGCTCACGGCTTATTCTCATTCCGTGTATTCGGCTGCCGTCGTACTTTTTCATGCCCAGTTCAATGGCCGCCGCGGTCGTTATTGTCCCCCCCGCCCCGGCAAGCGAGGAGGGGAGAAGCTCACGATGGGGGAGGGCGGCCGCGAGAGTGCGGTATATCGAATTCTCCATTCTCTTTATCTCCGATGGAGCGGGCGGGTCGGAGACGAGGAAACGGTCTGTGAGGGTGAGGCATCCCGTCTCGCAGCTTATGATGTCGGGCCCTTTTTCACCCGGTTTCCAGACGATCTCCGTGCTGCCGCCGCCGATGTCGATGACTGCAGCGTTTTCGCTTTCTATTCTCAGTGCCCTGGTTACCCCCGAGTAGGTGAGCTCGGCCTCCTCCAGGCCGCTGATGATATGAATGGGGATGCCGGCTTCTTCCTCCATGAGCGCAATTATATCGCCGGAGTTGGCGGCGGACCGCAGGGCCATTGTCCCGTTCGCCCGTATGTGTACGGCACCCGCATCGCGCGCCCTTTGAGCGAAGCTGCGGATTGCCTTCGCCGAAATCGCGGCGGCCCCGGGAAATATCCGCCCCTCTTGAGACAGACCCCTTCCCAGGGCCGTGACTTTGAGGCCCCTGTCGACAGCGCGCCACCGCTCCCCATCCACTACGTCGCAGGTGAGAAAGCGGGTTGAATGCGTGCCCACGTCTATGGCGCATATCCTGATCGGCATGGCATGGCCGATTATAGCAGTCAGGTTCGTGCCTGTAAATGAAGGGGGCATTGGGATTGAAGATTGAAGATTGACGATTGAAGATTGAAGATTGAAAAATGGGGATTGAAGAATGGGGATTGAAGATTGAAGATTGAAGATTGACGAAATGGGTTTGCTAATACCGGCATCCTGTGGTAGATATGTATAAAGGAGGGGCGTATGCGGTTAGGACCCTGGGAAATTATCCTTATTATCGTGGTGATTCTCCTCATCTTCGGAGCCAGGAGGATTCCCGAGGTCATGAGGTCTCTCGGGCTGGGGATGAAGGAGTTCAAGAAGGCCGCGGGGGAGGAGAGCGAAGAAGAGAAGCCGGAGGGTGGAGAGAAGAAGGGATGATGTTAAGCCTTTCCTCGAGCATCTTGAGGATTTCCGCTGGACGGTTATCCGGATGCTCGCCGCTCTCGCTGTTGCCACGGTAATCTGCTACGTATTCCACCCTCAGCTTTTACGGGTTGTCGTCAGGCCTTTGAGAGCGGCCACATCGGAAGTTGAAGTTCTTCAGGAGCAGGGCAGGCTTCTCCAGGCACTGAGCCCCACGGCCTCGTTCGTCGTTTCTCTCAGGATTTCTCTTCTCGCCGGTCTGATTGTATCAATGCCCCTCCTCCTTGCGTGCGTTGGCGGATTTATCCTGCCGGCCCTCACCGACACCGAGAAGAGGTGCCTCCGTCCGGCTTTCGCATCGGGGTTTGTCCTCTTCGTCGCCGGTGTTCTTTTCAGCTACTTCATCGTCCTCCCCATAGCGCTGCGGTATCTCTGGAATTATTCACTCAGGATGGGCGTCGTCAACATGTGGACCGTGGAGCGGTACTGCTCCTTTTTTGCCAGGTTCATGCTCGCCTTCGGCATTGCTTTCGAGATGCCCGTCGTCGTGCTTGTCCTTGTCAAGCTGGGAATAGTGGATCACGCGTTTCTCAAATCGAAGCGAAGCTACGTCGTTGTCGGAATCCTCATACTCTCCGCCGCCCTCACGCCTCCCGATGTTTTCACCATGATAATTCTTGCCGGCCCGATGATCCTGCTTTACGAGGCTTGTGTCTGGATCTCGAAGGTACTGGAGAAGAAGGAGCGTCTTGCCGGCTGATTTTTTCGCTGCTTGAGGCGAAAGGGTAGAATCTAGGGTTGGAAAATAATCCTGTCACTGATAAACTTATCCAAAATGGCGGTCCAATCGATTTTTTGCACAGCCAGAAATTAAGATATTTTTGCGAAGCAAAAATATGGGGGTGTAGCTCAGCTGGGAGAGCGTCGCGTTCGCAATGCGAAGGCCGGGGGTTCGAGTCCCCCCATCTCCACCATTAATAAAAATCCCACTTCGCCTGGAAGGCGAAGTGGGATTTTTATGCGCTTCACGCTCCACGAGATACGCCGGTTTAGCCTTGTTAACGCTTCGCCGTTTCCTCTACAATAGTTCACCAATCCGGTGAAATGATGTTTTTCGATATTATAAAGACGATGCGGCCGAGGCAGTGGACGAAGAACCTGTTCGTCTTCGCGGCCCTTGTCTTTTCACGGAGGTTCCTGGAACCCGGCGACACCCTTCGGGTGCTGGGCTCTTTCATCATCTTTTGCGTCCTCTCCGGAGCCGTCTATATCATCAATGATATAGTCGACAGGGAGAAGGACAGGCGGCACGAGCTCAAGCGCACACGCCCAATAGCTTCAGGAAGACTATCTTGCGGAACGGCGGCCCTTTTCGCGGCGGTCCTTGCCGCCGCCGCCTTTGTCGCCGCGTTCTCTCTCGGCCGTTCGTTCGGCGTCGTGGCGGCTTGCTACTTCGCGTTGATGATCGTCTATTCCTTCTTTCTCAAACACGTCGTTATTGTGGACGTGCTAGTGATAGCCTCCGGCTTCGTCCTCAGGGCGGCGGCCGGTGGCTGCGTGATCCACGTTGTAATATCGCCATGGCTGTTGATCTGTACGATCCTGATAGCCCTCTTCATGGTCCTGAGCAAGCGCCGGCACGAGCTCGTCCTCCTCGAGGACAATGCGGCAAAACACAGGAGGACACTGCTGGAATACTCCCCCTACCTTCTAGACCAGATGATCGCCGTCGTCACATCCTCCACCGTGATGGCCTATGCCCTCTACACGATGTGGCCCCGCACGATAGAGGAGGTGAGCCCTTATCTCTACCTGACTATCCCCTTTGTTCTCTACGGTATCTTCAGGTACCTTTATCTCGTACACCAGAAGGAGAAGGGAGGGAGCCCCGAGAGGCTCCTCCTCTCAGACATGCCGCTCATGGTCGATATAATCCTCTGGATTATCGCGGTCGGGGTCATTTTAAGCATTTCTAATTAACGTTGTATTTTGCAAAAACTTGATAACTGCGGAGTGTGAAGATATGAATGGAAGATGCGTGGTGACCGGCGGCGCCGGGTTCCTGGGGTCGCACCTGTGCGACCGCCTTTTAAATGAGGGATACGAGGTTATCTGTATCGATAACCTGTTGACCGGCTCCATGAGGAACATAGAGCAGTTCGAGGGCAACGAGCGCTTTTCCTTTATCCGGCAGGATGTGACGACCTACCTCTCGATAGAAGGGCCGCTCGATTTCGTTTTTCATTTCGCCTCCCCGGCAAGCCCGATAGACTACATCATGTTCCCGATCCAGACTTTGAAGGTTGGGGCGCTCGGCGTTCACAAGACGCTCGGGCTCGCCAAGGCCAAGAACGCCGTACACGTGCTCGCCTCGACGTCGGAGGTTTACGGCGACCCCCTGGTCCATCCCCAGAAGGAGGACTACTGGGGGAACGTCAACCCGATCGGGCCGCGGGGAGTTTACGACGAGGCGAAGAGGTTTGCCGAGGCCATGGCCATGGCATACTACCGGTACCACCGCGTGAAGAGTCGTATTGTCAGGATATTCAACACCTACGGCCCCCGGATGAGGGCCCGTGACGGCAGGGTGGTCCCGGCCTTCATCTGCCAGGCACTGAAGGAGGAGCCCATCACGGTCTTCGGCGACGGGTCACAGACCAGGAGCTTCTGCTACGTATCGGACCTGGTGGAGGGTATATGGCGGCTGGCGAAATCAAACATCTCCACTCCCGTCAACATCGGCAATCCTTACGAGCTGACCGTCAGAGAATTCGCGGACGTTATCCTTTCTTTGACAGGAAGCAGCAGCGAGATCGTCCACGAGGCTCTGCCCAAGGACGACCCGAAGGTGCGAAAGCCCGACATCACCAAGGCGAAGGCCGAGCTCGGGTGGGAGCCGGTGGTATCCCTCGAAGAGGGGCTCCGGCAGGCCATAAAGTACTTCAAAGAAACCATTGATATTTAGCTTTTAGAATCGCTTCCCCAATAAGCACGATGGGAAGCAGCAATAAATATACCTGAAAGTTCATTTATTTCTGCACATTTGTCCCGGAATATGAGAGTAACAGTTCTCTACAGGGATCTTTCGCTCGATATCCCGAAATTACCCGCCACGGAGGAAAAGCCGGTCGCTCACGCATCCCCTCCCGTAGTAGACTCCAGGCAGGACACGAGCCACTGCGACTCCGTCATTGAGGTGCTGGGAAGGCTGGGCCACGACGCGTTCAAGGTCAACGCGACAATTGACTGGCTCAAGGGCCTTCATCAGGGGCAGTACGAGCTGGTGTTCAATCTCTGCGACGACGGTTTCAGGTGCCGGTCGGAGCTCGAGCCCCACGTCTCGGCAGTCATGGACGTGTTCGACATACCGTATACCGGCGCCGGTTATCTTTCCCTGGGTATGTGCCTCGACAAGCATCTCACCAAGAAGCTTATGGAGGCGCACGGAATCAGGACTCCGAAGTATCAGCTCTTCGAAAGGGTGGATGAGAAGCTCAAGAAGAGTTTGTCCTTTCCGTTGATAGTGAAGCCCTGCCGTGAGGACGCCAGCATAGGTATCGAGAGGGACTCCGTTGTTTATGATGAAGCCGCCCTGAGGAAGAAGATCGGTGCGGTGATAGGGAAACTCAAGCAGCCGGCGCTCGTAGAGGAGTACATCGATGGCAGGGAGATCAATGTCGGTATAATCGGGGACGGAGAGAAGGTCGTTCTTCCGCTCTCAGAGATCATTTTCGACGGCCTCCCGGAACACCTCGACAGGATCTGCTGCTACGAGGCGAAGTGGATCGAGGAGAGCGTCGAGTTCAGAAAGACGCCGCCGAAATGTCCCGCCGTTGTTGATAATAAGTTGCGAAACAAGCTCGTGAAAATCGCCCTGAGGGCCTATGGGATAATGCGGTGCAGGGACTACGGAAGGATCGATTTCAGGATCGACGGAGAGGGGGTTCCCTATATCCTGGAGGTGAACCCGAACCCCGACATATCGGAGGACGCCGGCCTAGCCAACATGGCCCGCGCCGCGGGAATGTCCTACGCGGACCTGATAGGCTATATTGTCAACAGCGCGTGCGACCGGCACGGGATGTATCCTGGTATGTAATAAATTTGATAGGACATATGCTGCGGTTACTGCAGCATCTTTTTCAGAAATCGGTTGTTGGAAAACGGAAAACTGTAGGGAAAACAGAAAAGTGGAACAAAAAGAAGACAAGAAAAAGACCATAAAGAGTTTTCAGGATCTACATGTTTATCAGAATCTTTACCGGGCGATGATACTGGTTTTAACCAAGATTATTCCTAAGCTGCCGAAAGAGGAGAAATACGATCTGAAGGACCAGATGAGAAGAGCTTGTAAAGCTGCTCCTGCTTTAGTTGCGGAAGGCTTTGCGAAAAGATATCAGAAGAAGAACTGGCAGAAATACCTCGATGACACCAGGGGTGAGTGCAATGAGATGATACATCATTTATCGGTTTGTATAGATGTGTACGCTGATCACGTGAACGCTGCTTTATGTAAAGATGCCGTTGATTTATACGATATTTCCTGCGCTCAATTATACAATCTGAAAAAGGTTTGGCGAGATTTCCACAAGGATGACTGACATAAATTTACCTCTTTCCGATTTCTGTTTTCCCTACAGTTTTCGGTTTTCCATTAACCGTTTTCCGATTTCAGGGCGAATACTATTTCGCATAGTATATCCAGGGTTCAGGATTGCAGTATAGCCAGAACGCGTATCCATGGAAATATCATATCATCTTCTCAAGCGTGGCCTGAGCATCACCGTCGATGGTGTTTCCGTCTCCATCACCTACCCCCAGGGAGTTTTCGAGAAACTCACCCTCCCCCAGAAAAAGCTCGTCTGCGCCAACCTCGTTTACGCCAAGACCATTCCACTGCGCCTTATAAAAAATAACAGGGTCATGAAGTACCGGACCCCGGTTCCCGTTCTCAAGCCCTTCTTCGACAGTGCCTTGATAGGGGACATCGCGCGTGTCAACGACCAGTCCGACTACATGACGAACGAGACCCTATTTCAGCGGTTTCTAGACACGGCGGTTCTTTTCCTCAGCAACGACTTCGAGGCGCCCGGGGACTTCTCGTGCGATGGGAACAGAGCTCTCCTGACGATGTCTTTCGGAAAGGACAGCCTCCTCAGTTACTGCCTGGCGAGGGAGATGGGTATCCCGTACAGGCTCGTCTTCATACGAGATATCCACGGTGACGATGAGATGGACATGAAGCTCCGTATCGCGAAGCGGTTCATGAAAGAGCAGGGAGAGGAGATGATAGAGGTCATCGACAGGAGCGACGAGCTCTACAACGACGAGCGGATAAACGTCGCGACGCTCGAGATATGCCAGTCCAACGCCATGAACTCGTTTCTCCTGGGCCTCGTTCCCGTGGCGCACCATTGCAGCGCCCGCTACATTGCCCTGGGCAACGAGAAGAACCTGGACTACCCGTTCATGGATGATGAGGGCTACACCTGTTATTATTCATACGAGCAGACGGAGGAGTGGACGCTCCAGCAGGACGTCTTCATGAGGCTGCTTACCGGGGGCAAGCTCGGTGTCATAAGTCTTGTCAAACCCCTTCCCAGCATTGCCGAGATAAAGGTCCTGTATGGCCGCTACCCCGATATTGCAAGGTACCAGATGTCCTGCACCCTCGACGACGCGGCGGACGGGAAGAAGAACCACTGGTGCGAGAACTGCCCGACCTGCACGGAGACGTATCTCTACCTGAAAGCGTTCGGCCTCGACCCCGGGAAGTTCGGTCTGAAAAAGGACCTCCTGGCGAAGAAGTTCGAGAGTTGCTTCCCCCTCTTCGACGGGGAGGACATAACCGCCTACGAGAAGTCGCGGAACGTGCGGGACGAGAACCTCCTTGCCTTCTACCTCGCCTATAAAAGGGGCGTCGAGGGTTACTGCATGGACATCTTCAAGAGGCGGTACCTGAAGGAGGCAAGAAGGAGGGAGAAGAGGCTCCGAAAGCTTTTCCTGGCCCCTCATGAGACGCCCCTCGTCCCGCCCGAATACCGGAAGGCCCTTTACGCCATCTTCAGGGAGGAGTTGAACTCGATATGATCAGGAAATTGATAAAGGACGACATAGTCCCGATCAGGGATTTTTTAGAAGCGACGCGCATGTTCAAGGAAGAGGAGCTTGACGTCGCCGTCGAGATGATGGAAGAGTGCGCCGGGGATGCCGAACAGGAGGATTACATCTCGTACGTCAGCGTGGCAGGTGAGCGAGTAGTCGGCTGGATCTGTTTCGGGAAGACCGACTTCTGCGAGGGCGTCTACGACATGTACTGGATATGCGTGGACGGCGAGTTCCAGGGCGAGGGCGTGGGGAAGAGGCTGATCCTCTTTATGGAAAAGTATTTGAAGGAGAGGGATGACCTGCGCATGATGGTCGCAGAGACCTCGTCGCAGGAGAAGTACCGCCCGACGTGCAGGTTCTACGAAAAGTGCGGCTTCTCCATCGAGGCCGCCCTCCGCGATTTCTACTCCCCCGGCGACGACAAGCTGATTTACGTCAAAAGGTATTAACCCCGGTTATCCCTTCAGTAGGGTCCGGGTCTTAAAAGTTAAATATTAGTCAGGAAACGCCTTGCTCGATCAGGCGGCGGACGTCGCCCACCCAGGGGCTCCCGGGGATGTCCGACTGGGGGATGGCGCTCGAGCGGACGAAGAGGAATGCGTCGTCCTGCGTGTGCTTTCCAGTGAAGACGCCCTTCCGGGTCAGCCCCTTCGCGACGAGGCGGGCCTTCAGGTCGAATCCTTTGTGTGGAAGGACGACCAGGTCGGGGGCTTTATCGAGGTATGGGCCTGAAAAAGTCTCCTCTCTCCGGCAGATCTTCCTGACGACAGGGCGGCCGTCAACTGTCAACTCCTCGAAAGCGGCGGCGATTTCCTCGGCAACTTTCGCACGGTCATCCGGCTTCACGCAGCCCCGCGGGTACCTGTCCGTAAGGTTCACGTGTATACGTGCGGGGTCGAGAGCGAAGGCCCTGGAGCCGTCCGCGACTCCGTTGAAGGAGTCGGGCGTTGCGTTCTCTATGTTCAGGAACCCCTTCTCCTTGAGAAAGTAGTTGACGTTAATTTCCTTCTCGATCACGCCGAAGCCGTGGTCGGAGAGCATCATGAAGAGGTCGTCTGCGCCGACCTTCCCGTATATCTCTCCTACGACATCGTCGAGTTTCCTGAAATGGTCGCGGAAGGCCCCGGCGTAGGGATGGCTCTCGTTCTCGAATGCCTCGAAGAGGAAGTGGCCGAGGCGGTCGGTCCCGGTGAAGACTAAGAAAAAGATGTCCCACTCCTCGTTGTCCCAGAGATAACGATATGTGCGTATCCTCGCCTCCAGGGTCCTGTCGAGATCCTCGATGAAGGCGTCCATGTCCTCGTGCCCCTTCATCGCGTCCACGTCTATCCTGTAGCCGAGCTCATGCAGCCTCGGGACGAGGAACCTGGGATAGGTGGCTTTCGGCAGGTCGAGGGCGACGAAGCCCGAGATGAGGACGCCGTTAAGCTCCCTCGCCGGGTAGGTGGCGGGTATGTTCACGATGACATAGCGCCGCTCCGGGGCCTCCTCCCAGAATGTTTTTGCCTTGAGGTCGTTGAAGTTGGGGAAGGAGAAGTCGTATGTATCGGGAGCGAGGTTCATGAAGCCGTAGATGTCGTGCTCGCCGGGGTTCTTTCCCGTGATTATGGTGGACCAGGCCACGCACGATATGTCAGGCACGGTGGACTCCATCTTCCTGAGCGTCCCGTCTCCAAGGATTCTTCCCATGTTGGGCATTGTTCCGTCTGACACGTACCTCGTTATCAGGGGGTGGGGCACGCCGTCCATGCCTATGATGATTCCCCGTCTTTTTCCCGCCATCTTCGACCTCCGTATTTCCGTATTGCAGAAGTCTTACAATAAAGGCTCTCTTCCTATCTTTCCAGTGAATTTCTATGCCATAGTTGTATAAATACTTTGGGTTCTCTTTCACTTTGTGTGCGTAGAAGCTTTTCTGTAAAACCACGGAGCACACTGAGACCACGGAGTGAAATACAAGAGGCTGAGTCACTGCCGTCGGAATCCAGAAAGATAGGACGCAGATAAACGCTGATTATCAGGATTGTATCTGATTTTGATTATCTCCGAAGATCTGCGAGAATCTGCGTCCCATACTATAGTTACGAAGCTAAGCTCGAAAGTGATTGCTTTATTCTCCGATTATCTTCTCCGTGAACTCCGTGCTCTCCGTGGTGTATACTGAAGATTACCCCACACTATTCGGGAAAGACCTATATTTTGTAGGCCACCGCTTTTCGAAGACACTGAGCAAAGCCGAAGGGAACTGTGGCTTTCTTGTAACGGCTCACTTCGACACATTCGACAAGCTCAGCGTTTTAAAAAACCGTGGAATTCATTTCGCAGGTGTAGGAACGTCCTCGCGGGAGAGAGGACACTGCGTGTGTCTGGAAGGAAGTAGTAATCTTGTACTTCCAGCAACCAGCAACGAGAAACCAGCAACCGCCTTAAAGGCTGTGCGTTATTATGCCGCCGGCTACGATGTCGTTCCCGCGCTCGAGGACGAAGCGGCCCAGTTCGGGGATGAAGCGGAACAGCTCGAAGGAGACGGGCTTCTCGCACTCTATGAGTATCTCGCCCACCTCGTTCTCCTTAAGCACCCTGGCGTTATCCTCGATTACGTCGAGGGTGGAGGAGTCTATCCTTCGCATGATCTCCTTGACGGTGCAGGGGGTCTCCTGCGTGTTGGCGCGGAAGGTGAGCTTCTCGCCGATATCGAAGGCCTGGGGGGACATCCAGAATAGGGTGGCGATGATTTTCTTTCCCGTCCGCGGGCGGTTGCCGGGATCGCTCAGGAGGTCGCCCCTCTTGGCTGTTCCGTCATCGGAGATGGTGATGCCTATGCTTTCACAGGCCTCCGCGGAGTGTCTCTCCCTGTTGAACTCCAGTACGCCGGTTATTTTGACCTTGATGTCCTCGGGGAGGAGGACGAGCTCTTCGCCGTCCTTGAGTTTCCCTGACTCGATCCTTCCGGCGATTATCCTTTTGCCCTCGACCTCGTACACGTCCTGGACGGGCATGCGGAGCGGCTTCTCCGAGATGTCCTTGTCCTTCTCCAGCGCGTCCAGAGCACCGAATACGGTCGGCCCGTCGTACCATGGTATCTTGTCCGACTTCTTCGCGAAGTTTTCGCCGAGTGTCCCGACGGCGGGCACTATATACGACGGTGTGATGTCCAGCCTTTTAAGAAATGCGGTTACCTCGTCCCTCACCTCCTCGAAGCGCTCCCGGCTGTAATCGACGAGGTCCATCTTGTTCATTACCAGGATGTTCTTCTTGAGGTTGAGCATGCCGAGTATGTAGGCGTGGCGCTTCGTCTGCTCCTGGACCCCTTCGTCCACGTCTATAACGAGGATCGAGGTCTCGGCCTGGCTCGCGCCGGTGATCATGTTCTTCATGAACTCCTTGTGCCCCGGTGCGTCTATGATGACGTAGTCCCTCGACGGGGTGTTGAAGAAGGTCTGGGCGGTGTCTATGGTGATGCCGCGCTCACGCTCCTCCCTGAGGTGGTCCATGACGAATGCGAACTCAACGGGCATTCCCATCTCCTCGCACGTCTTGCGTATAACCTCCATCCTGTCGGGCGGGAGGGAGCCCGTGTCGTAGAGCAGCCTGCCGATGAGCGTGGACTTGCCGTGGTCCACGTGGCCGACGATGACGATCTTCATGCTTTCTCTCTTGCCCATATCAACCTCTCTTTAAATAATCTTTTTAATTAACCGCGGATTAAACGGATTAGACTGATTACTTGGAATAATTTACCAGGGGGATTCTTTACAATCCGCTACATCCGCGGTTCAAGCCAGTTTCTTTTCCTCTTTAAACTTTTAACCGTTTTCCTACATATAACCGAGGGCGCGGAGCTTCTGCATGGTGTAAGCGTCCTCCTTGTCCTGGGCCCTTCCCGATCGCTCCGAGACGTCGGTCGTCTCGATCTCGTGGATTATCTTGTCGATATCGTCCGCGTCGGAGTCCACGGTCGTGCAGCAGCAGGCGCACCCGATTGAGCGGTAGCGCTTGCCGTTCTTGGCGAAGTATAGATCCACGACGGGGAGGTCTTCCTTCTTTACGTAGCGCCAGATATCAAGCTCCGTCATGTGGAGAATCGGGTGGACTCTCAGGTGGTCGTGCCCTTCGGTGCTCGACTTGAACTGGTCCCACAGCTCCGGCGGCTGGTCCTCGTAGTTCCACTTGAAATGCTCGTCGCGGGGAGAGAAGTAGCGCTCCTTCGAGCGTATGCCGTGCTCGTCGCGCCTGATTCCCAGGAGTATGGCGTCGAGCTGCAGCTCGGCCAGGAAGTCCTTCAGCGCCTGGGTCTTGAGCGCGTTGCAGCAGTCCAGCTTGGCGCCCTTGTCCGGCCCCATGCCGGCGTCGATCGCCCTGTCGTTTCTGGCGACTTTCAGGTCCAGGTTCCACTCCTTTGCGTACTTTTCGCGGAACTCGTATATCTCCTTGAACTTGTAGCTCGTATCGATGTGAATTATGGGGAAGGGAACCTCGCCGAAGAATGCCTTCCGGCACATCCAGAGGAGGGACGTCGAGTCCTTCCCGATGGACCATAGCATGCCGATCCTGTCGAACCTGCTGTAGGCCTCCCGTATCACGTAGATTGTTTTGCTCTCAAGCTCCGTCAGGTAATCCATTACAACTCCTCCTAAAACTCAACTTTGAAAAATCGTTTGAATATTATACCGAATACTATCGCCAGCAGGAAATAAACGATGCTCCAGTGCAGGTTGAGGCCGAAAAAACCGATAGTCGCGTGAGTGTAGCCCACAAATACGCTCCGTACGGGCAGCTTGCTTTCTATGGGGGGCTCCCCCGGGCAGATGAGGGCGCCCAGGACGACGGACCTCTCCCTGACCGGGTAGATCCTCCGCACCCCTTTCCCTGCGTCCACGCCCTTGCCGATCCGGGCGCCGCCGATCTTGAATACAACCTCGTGCATGCCCCTGTCCTCGACCCTGATTCTCCAGTCTATCTCGTTGAGCGCCGCTATCCTCAGGGGCGGAGTCTCCACCGTCAGGCCTTCGGAGGCCGTCAGCTCCACGCCGGCGTTCACGGCTTTCGTCCCCTCTGAGAGCTTGATCGACACGGGTACGACATCGCCGGGCGCGAGGTGAGAGTAGCCGTACCTGAGCTGCATCTGGACGCAGACGATGAGGATCGGGACGAGCACCACTGCGAAGGGGAGGAGGGAGTGACCCATGTAGCGGAGCACGTTCGAGAAGACCTTCCCCTGCGAGCCGAGTATCTGTGAAATATCGTCCCGGAAGAGGTAGATGCCGAGGAAATGGCCCTGTATCCGCTTCTTGAGCAGTTTTATAGCTTGCTGGTTGGAGACATGCTTGTAGATATAGAGGACGAAGAAGGCCGTCAGGAGTGCCAGGAAAGCCACGCCCCACACGGGCGCCAGGTTTCTGAAAGGATAGAGCAGGACATCAAACGCCCTGGCCAGGATACTGAATAAAGCGTACATGATTAATTCAGTTTATGAGTTATATGAGTTATATGAGTTTTATGAGTTCAATGAGTTACTGAGTTCTATGATAGATAGCCGAGTCCGCGCAGTTTCTCCTTCACCTTTTCCTCGTCGTCGCCGGCGTCGATGTCCCGGACGGTTTTTTCGAGGATGTGGATGATGAACTCCTCGGTGCTCGAGTAGCCCGCCGTTCCGGCGCATTTCTCGAGCTTCTCGTATAAATCGCTCTCGATCTTTATCTTCTTCGCCATATTACCCCTCCCTGTCTTTATTCATGGATAGTATTCCTTCTTTCTTCTTCACGAATTTTCACCAATTTCGCAAATTCAAGAAAGGAACCCTTGCAATTAAAATAAATATTAAACCGCGGATTATACGGATTGAACGGATTTGTATTTATACCTGTTCTTTTAATCAGTCTAATCCGTTAAATCCGTGGTTCCATTTCTTCACCTTTAATTCCTCTTCATGTCTTTTAAGCTTGCATGCCTCAGGCGAGGTCTTTACGGTTCCATTTTTTCATTGAACATTGTTTATTCGTTTTTTTATATGTATCCAAGAGCCTTCATTTTCTTGTCCATATCTTTCTTTGCCTTCTCGTCCATCGGGGGCGTTTTGCCGAATATATTACTCCCGATCATGTCCGGCGGTTTCGGGATGCCGAATTCCCCCAGGATTGTCGGGGCCAGGTCGTAAAGGTGTGGGCCGTCCATGTTTATCTTCTTGTTGGTAAAGAGGATGCCGGGAACTATCTCGGTAGCCCCGCAGTGGTCCCCGCTCCATTTCTCCTTGCTCACCTTTATAAGCTCATCGGTTATGTCTCCGAGGGCGCTCTCCCAGGATATCCGGTAACCCCAGTCGAAGCCGACGATGATGTCGGGGGCCTTATCGACGTAATCGCCGGAGTACACCTCCCTCGTTATGTGGGCGCGCTTGATCACCTTTTCGCCGTTCTCCGGGTCTTTGACTTTCCCGAGCTTACCGGCCAGCTCTTTAAGCAGGATATCTCTCTCCCGGCCGGGATCTACGATTCCCTTTCCCTCCCTGCTACGGAGGTTGAGGTAGAGCGAGTTGAGCCCCAGGCCGTAGGCCCTGGTCCTGGACCAGTCGATGTTCTTGAAGAGGGAGCCGGTTGCGGCGCCGTTCCTCAGCACGAGGTAGCCGTTCCGAAGCAGCCAGGTGTTGAGGTTGAAGCCCTTGTAGTAGGGGGAGAAGCCGTGGTCGGACATGATTATGAGTGTCGTGTCTGCGTCCATTCTGTCGAGGACCTTCCCGACTGTTTTATCCATCTTTTCGTAAATCTCCTCGATGACGTCGCCGAGCTTTGCCCGCGCCTCGGGGTCATATGCAGGGTGTTTCTTATCCCTCAGGTGCCAGAAGATATGTGTTCCCAGGTCTGTGCTCGAGTAGTAGAAGAAGAAGAGCCCCTTCTCGAACCTGCCGAAGAGGTAGTCGAAGATGCGGTCGCGCTGTTTCAGAATGAGCTGCGACTGCGTGTAGAACTCTTCCGTGGTGAAGGTGTCGTTGGAGAGGGTCTTCGTGTCCTCGGGCATCCCCTGCGTGTAGAAGTAGCCGGCGTTGTCGGCTATCTCCTTAGCGAACCCCCTCGGCGTGTCTATCGGCAGGGCGGGCGCCTTCGGGTCTATGTTGATAGGGCTGACGTAGAGCCTGAAGTGCGGGTGGACCCCCTTCAGGTACATCCTGCATATCCCCTTCACGGGAGGGGCCAGGGCGAGCGGCTTGAAGCTAAGGACGATCCACCCGCTCCACTCGCCTTCATTCAGGATGATATTTTGGCCGGGGAGGTCGATCCGCGCCACGGGGTTCTCCGGGTCGACCCACGCCGTGAAGTCGACCTTTATCTTGGGGCTTCCCTTCCTGAAGCTGTTGGGCGGCCCGCTTATGGTGGAGCGCACCGCGCCGTCCATTACTCTAACCACGTTGAACTCCGCCCCGGACGGGTCCTCGGGTATGTCGGCCGGCTCGGTCGTGAAGTACTGGTAGGTGCCGTAGGTGCCCTGGAGGTCGGGCGTCCCCATGCCCGAGACGGACTCGGCGCCGCAATCGACGGGCGGGAAGTTCGAGGGGATCCTGAATATGGTTGCGGGGATGCCGTTCTCGACCAGGTACGCCCAGAAGGCTTTTCCCTTCCGATTAAGAACCACCGCGCCTTTTGAGAGGGGCATGATATATTCGCCCACTTTCCATGTTTTTTCCGGCGGGATTGTCTCGGACGTCGAGAGGTAGGGGAGGTACGTCGCCGGGTCCCTGTGGATGAAGTCGAATATGGCGTGGCCGCCGGGGTTCTTACCGGTTATGAAGTTCGACCAGGCGACGGGGCTCTGTGGCGGGATACTTGACCAGAGGTCCTTGAAGCTTCCCGTCTCGCTCAGCCTCTTGAAATTGGGGAGCTTCTCCTCATCGAACATCTCACGCACTATCCTCGGGTCCATACCGTCAAACGCCAGGACGATGACCTTCTTCTTCCCGTCCCGCTTTTCGGCGTGACATGTCTTTGCTGCTGGAAGGAGCAGGCCCGCCCCTGCCAGCAGGAGTGTCAGATATTTTACCGTCTTGTTCATGTTGTTATTTCGCCGGCTTTTTCCAATTGGACATTGATTTTTACCTGCAGATCTTTTCCGTCAATATGTGCCGGCGGCTTTATGCCGAAGAGGTTGAGGATGGTTGGCGCGATGTCCCGCAGGTCCGGCTCCGGCTTGTTGATTCTCCTGTTGCAGAACAGGACGCCCGGGACAAACCGGTGGTCAATGCAGTGGTCCGCGCTCCACGCCTTGTCGTTGTCCGTGAACACCTCCTCCGTGACCTTGCCTGTCACCGACTCCCATGAGGCGCGGAAGCCGGGATGATATCCCGCGATCAGGTCCGGCCCGTTGCCGATATATGGGCCGCTGTATATCTCTTTCGTGTCGTACAGAGTGGTTATCGCCTCCTCGCCCGTCTCCTCGTCCCTCAGGCCGGATAATTTTTCAATGATCTCGCGTTTCAGCCCGTCGGCTTCTTTCGGGTCCACGGCGCCCTGCGCCTCCCTTCCCTTGAGGTTCAGGTATACGCCCGAGAGGCCGATGGCGTATGCTTTCGTCCCCGGCCAGTCAACCCCCTCGAACCAATCGCCGCACGTCGTCTTGCCGTCTTTCAGCGCCAGGTAGCCGTTCTTGAGGAACCATGTGTTGAGGTTGACACCCCTCTTGAAGAGCTTGAAGCCGTGGTCCGAGAGGATGATAAGGAGGTCGTCCGGGTTCAGCTTTTTCATGATGCGGCCCACGAGCCCGTCCATGCGCCTGTAGAGCTCCTCGATGACGAGGGGCTTCGGCGCCTCGCTTTCCTTGAGGGCCGGGTGGTCCTTCTCCATGTATCGCCAGAACTCGTGCTGGACGACATCCGTGGTGTCGAATACGCAGCACAGGAGGCCTTTCTTGACCTGCCGGAGGGAATGGAAGAAGATGTCCTCGAGCTTCTTGTGGACGTTGTACGTCTGCTGGAGGAAGCCGTCGTCGGTGAGGACCTTCTCGTTGAGCGCCCAGGTGTCCTGGGGGAGGCCCAGAGTCGCGAAAGGCCCCAGCACCTTGGAAAGGTACACGGAGTAGATAAGCGGGTGGGAGACGGGGATGGCCGGCTTCTCCGGATCGATGTTGATGGGGGAGAGGTAAAGCTCGAGAGGGGATGTGTTTTTCAGGAAGAACTGCGCGATACCGTTGATCTTTGTCCCGGGTCCCGCCCGGAACGTCAGCTTGATCCAGTCCGACAGGCGCCCCTCGTAGAGGTCGTGGCTCTCGCCGTTTATCTTGACCCGCGCCGTTTTCATGCCGCTGTTGACCGATATCTCAAGGGGGATTTTAATGTCGCCGTCGTCCCTGAAGGGATTTTTAGGGCCGGATATGTCCGTTTTAAAGACAGGGCCGTCCCCGTCGAGTTTTACGATGTAGCCGCCCGTGTACTCCGCTTCACCGGTCTCCCTGTTGGTGTAGAAGGCGAACGTGCCCTGGGAGCCCTTGATGTCCGGCGCGCAGAGGCCGGAGAGGAGGAGCCCCCTGAATTTCTCCGGTGGGAATGTTATGGGTACTTTAAGGATTATGCTGAAGATGCCGTGTTCGCCGAGCGTCTTCCAGAAAGGGAGACTCTTCCTGAGCATCTTGATAACGGGTTTCCCGATCGGTATTTTTATCTTGCCGAGCCGGATCGCCCGGGAGGACTCCCCGATCTCCGCCGAGGAGAGGGCGGGCAGATAGGTCTTCGGGTTGCGCGCAAGGAAGTCGAAAATGTTGTGCTTGCCGGGGTTGACGCCCGTCATGAACGATGACCACGCCACGGGCGATATCGGCGGGTTGGACGTTTTCAGGGGCGAGAAGTGTCCCCCGGCACGGAGCCTCGAAAAATTGGGAAGCTTCCCCGCTTCCATGTATCCTTCGGCGAGTACGGGGTCCATGCCGTCGAGTCCCACGATTACGACGCGGTTGACCCTCGCCTTCGACATTGCCTTTTTTGAACGTTTCTTAATGAGGATAAGCCTTACCGGCAGTGTGAGGATGACCGCGAAGGCGAGAAGGGCCGCTCCCAGGATGAAGATGAAGGAGCTGAGGAAGGCGAACCCGGCCCCGGGGCCTATGTAGCCGTAAGAGAGCGAGGGCGTGCAGAGGCCGCCCAGGAGAGCGATGATCGCGCCGCATTTTATCTGTTTCGCCGGAATATTCATAAAGTCAGCCCGTCATAGTATAACGCGGTCAAGGCGGTGTAAATGCTAAAAGATATCGTCGGCGAGGGAGAAACAAGCAGTATCCGACCAGTATATTACTGAAAAGAACGTTAAAAAATGTGTAACGTGTAACGTGTAACGTGAAACGTGGAACGGAAAAAAGATACAAGATGAAAAAACAGATGCGGGATGCAAGAAAGAACGTGAAATGTGTAACGAAAGGAAAGAATGAAGCAAAGGATGTTCAGTTCTTTTCCCTGATATTCCCCGATATTCCCTGTTTCTCTGTCTTCCGTTACCTCGGCATCGGGCCGCTGGAAGATGCATTCGGCTGTACGCAGGCTCCCTTCGGTAAGCTCAGGGTCTTCGAAAAGCCTGCGGCTACCAGGCTCAACTTCCGGGCGCCGCTACGCCTACCGTGTCGTTGCCTTCAGGTATTTTCCAGAGGTCGCGGGCAAGGGGCGAGGGATTCCTCGAAGCAGCGTCCCAGTAGGTCCAGTCTCCCGGCTCGGGGGCGTTCCAGACGTAGAAGCCGTAGTCCCCGACGTAGTTCTCTATCACACCCAGCTCGTCGGGCGCGCCGCGGCCTATGCCGACAACCTGCTCTATGTCGTTCCTCTGGGGGATGACCCAGAAGTCCCGCGCAAGGGCCGACGGGTTACGCGCAAGGGCATCATTGTACGTCCAGTCGCCCGCTAAAGGCATGTTCCACACGTACAGGAGGTAGTCTCCCCCGTCGTTTCTAACCACCAGGAGGCTGTCCGCATCCCCGTCCCCCGTCGTGTCCAGGCCGCACATCGCCGCAGCGTCGTCACCCTGCGGTATAATCCACAGGTCCCGCGCCAGGGCCGAGGGATTCCTCGCGTGAGCGTCCCAGTACGTCCAGTCTCCCGGGACAGGGCTGTTCCACAGGTAGAGGTTGTAGTCGCCGCTTTGATCCTTCATGGAGGCTATGCGGCTTCCGCCGCCGTCGGCCATCATGACCGTGACCGTGTCGTTGCCATGAGCTATCATCCAGAAGTCGCGTGCAAGGGCCGAGGGGTTCCGCCCGTCTGCGTCCCAGTAGGACCAGTCGCCCGGAACCGGCACGTTGTAGAGGTAGAGGTTTCTGTCCGTGCCTGCACCGTCCGCCTTCAGGACTGCAAGCTCCTGCTCGCCCGCTCCGTTCGCGTCTATCTCCGTCATAGCGACAGTGTTGTTGCCCGACGGGATGATCCAGAATTCCCTGCCGAGGGGTGAGGGGTTCCTTGACTCTGCGTCCCAGTAGGTACTGTCTCCCGCCTCGGGCAACTCGTAGCCGTACAGGTTGTAGTCGCCGCCCTGGTCCTTCATCAGTGCCAGGGGCACGACGGGCAGTGCCGTGGGCGTGATTGTGGGGGTCGCCGTGGCGGACGGCGTCGACGTGAGAGTGTTCGTGGGAGTCACGGTTGGTGTATCGGTCGGCGTTGATGTTGGTGTGTTCGTTGGCGTTAGAGAAGGTGTGTCCGTCGGCGTGTTCGTCGGCGTCTGTGTCGGAGTGGGCGTCGGCGTGACGATATAACAATTCCATGAGAATTTACTGAGAAAGATGTCTCCGCCGCCGCCGTATGATGACTGATAGGGGTCCTCGACGGGGAAGTCCGTCGAGGAGGTGAAGCCGGCCGCGTAGGCTGCTGAACCTGAATCGACGGCGACGGCCCGCCCGTAGTCGTCGCCGCTCCCTCCAAGGAGGGTGGAGTAGAAAAGAGAGGAACCGGAGGCGTCGAACCGTGTCAGGAAGGCATCGATGCCCTGCATCACCGACTGGTAGGGGTTCGCCAGGGGGAAGTCGGAGGCGTAGGTCTCGCCGATGGCGTGGGCCCGCCCGACCCCATCAACGGCAATGCAGTAGCCATAATCGTCGGCGCTGGAGCCGAGGTAGGACGCGTAAACCAGGGAGGAGCCGGACGAGGAGAGCTTCGCCACCCAGACATCGTCGTTCCCGGCCCGCGAGGGCTGGTAGGAGTTGCAGGTGGGAAAGTCGTCCGAGTCGGTGATGCCGACGGCGTATGCCGAGCGGTCCGCGCCCAGGGCGATCCCCCGGCCCTCGTCGAACGCGCTCCCTCCAAGGTAGGTCGAATAGATCAGCGCGGAACCGGTTGAGGAGAACTTTGTGATGAAGGCGTCCGCATCGGTCATCGCCGCGAAACTCGCCTGGTAAGGATTTACCGTCGGGAAATCGGTCGAGTCGGTATAGCCGATGACGTAGGAGTGCCCGTCCCCGTCGACGGCAGCTCCGCTTCCCGCCTGGCCCGCGGAGCCTCCCAGGAAGCTTGAGTAGACGAGAGCGGAACCGGTGGAGGAGAGCTTGGTGATGCTGGCGGCGGAGGTGCCGGGATAGGCCGCCTGGTAAGGGTTCAGGGTCGGGAAATCACTGGAGTACGTCATGCCCGTGATGTAGGCGCAGAGCGCGGTGTCCACGGCGATGTATCCCCCCTGATCCGGATCGCTTCCTCCCAGGTAGGTGGAGTAGAGCAGGGCCGATCCGGAGGAGGAGAGCTTGGAGACGAAGTAGTCGAAGTCTCCGAAACCGCCTCCCAGGGCCCCCTGGTAGGGGTTCACGGTGGGGAAGTCGTGGGAGATGGTGTAGCCGCCCACGTAGGCGCAGTTCGAGGAATCGAGGGCGATGGATCGCACCTCGTCCACCACGCTTCCCCCCAGGTAGGTGGAGTAGACGAGGGAGGAGCCGGAGGAGGAGAGCTTACTCACCACGACGTTGCCGAAGCCGGGAAGGCCCGCCTGATAGGCGTTGAGGGTCGGGAAATCGGTGGACCAGCTCTGCCCGGCGACATAGGCGCTCGCCGCGGAATCCACTGCGATGCCCCAGGTGGTGTCCGTGTCGCTCCCTCCCAGGAACGTGGAATACTCGAGCTCCAGGAGACAGACCATGTTCGTCGGCGTGCTCGACGGAGTCGCCGTAGAGGTCTGTGTGACCGTTGGAGTGGCGGTTGCCTGGGCCTCTCCGAAGGCGCGCAGCACGCCGTCGCCGAAGCCGACATAGAGACGCCCCCCGGAATCTATGACGGGGGAAGACTCCACATCGCCCCCCGTCGCCCAGCTCCACGCCAGCGAGCCGTCCGAATTGAGGACGTAGAGTGAGCTGGTATCCGAGCCGCAATATACCCGACCGGCGGAGCCCACGGCGGGGGAGGAATCCACGTCGCCGACCGTCCTGTAGCTCCATCTTAACGCGCCGTCGGAATCGAGGGCGTAAAGGCGGTTGTCCCGCGATCCCACGTAGAGAGCGCTATCGCTCCCGATAGCCGGCGATGAGTAAACATCGTTTCCCGTCTCATAGCTCCATAAGAGGGCGCCCGTGGAGGCGAGGCTGTAGAGCCTGTCATCGTTTGAGCCCACGTAGAGTGACCCGTCGCTCCCGACGGCCGGCGAGGACTCAACCCAGCCTCCCATCCTATAGCTCCACGAGAGGGCGCCCGTGGAGGTGATACCGTAAAGCCTGTTACCATCTGAGCCCACGTAGAGGGACCCGTCACCCCCGATGGCCGGCGAGGAGTGAATCTCGCCTCCCGCCACATAGCTCCACGAGAGAGAGCCCGTGGAGGTGAGGCTGTAGAGCCTGTGATCGAGTGAGCCCACGTAGAGTGCCCCGTCACTCCCTATGGCAGGCGATGAGCGAACCCAGTATCCCGTCGCATAGGTCCAGGAGAGTCCGCCCGTGGAGGTGAGGCTGTAGAGGTTGTAATCCCTTGAGCCTGCGTAGAGTGCCCCGTCACTCCCTATGGCCGGCGATGAGTAAATATCGTTTCCCGTCACATAGGTCCAGGAGAGGGCGCCAGTGGAGGTGAGGCTGTAGAGCCTGTCATCGAGTGAGCCCACGTAGAGGGCCCCGTCACTCCTTATGGCAGGCGATGAGCGAACTTCGTTTCCCGTCGCATAGGTCCACGAGATGGCCCCCGTTTGCGGCCCAGCGTACGGGCTCAGGCCCGTATGGAGCGCGTCGTGGCGGAACATAGGCCATGGCCCGGAATCGGTCTGGCCGTAGCTCAACCTGCTGATGAAGACGTCCTTCGTCGGATTTCCCCCGCCGTCGGTGCCCTCGCTCCAGGTCGACTGGTAGGGGTTGGCGGTGGGGAAGTCGGAGGAGTAGGTGTAGCCGGCCACGTACACGGATCCGGCGGAATCGATGGCCATGTCGTTCGCCTGGTCGTTCTGGTTCCCTCCCAGGTAGGTCGAGTACTCGAGTTGAACGTTCTGGGCGCGTGCCGGGGCGCTCGCGGCGAGCACCATGAGAGAAAGCACTGCCGGGAAGACCGGGCTTTTCATGGAAAACCTCCTTGGGTGGTACGGACGTCTGCGACGGAGAGGGGCACGCCCCGATTGCGCGGTGGTAAGTCGACCGTGTGATCTTTGATACAGGCTGTTCATGTGTTTCCGTTCATTCTAGGCGCGTGCCGCTCCAACATCAATTTTTTTTCCGTATATTTCTTGTTTTACAGGACGTTTACTCGCACTCTATTTAATTTTGATATATCATTTTTCATGCCGGGGCTCTCCGGCAGCCGTGAAGGACACGGCCGCCGTATTCTTCCCGGGGAATGCCGATGAAGCGAAAAGAGTGGGAGCCGGTTGCATCCGTTGCCCGTGTCCTGGGAGAGGGAGATAACGTCTTCGTCTCGGGGCTCTGCGGGAGCGCTGCTCCCTTCTTCGTCGCCCGCCTGGCCGAGAAACGGGAGGGGTCCCTCCTGGTCGTCACCCGGGGGGCGAAGGAGGAGCGGGACTTCTTCGACGACCTTCGCACGTTCTCCTCCCGGCCCGTTCACCTCTTCCCCTCACGCGAGACGCTGCCGGGAGAGGGACGGGAGCACCCCGATATCGTGGAGGCCAGGTTCCGCGTTCTGGACATGCTCCTGCGGGGGGCAATCGACGGCATCCTCGTCTCGTCGGTCAAGGCCCTCCTCCAGAAGCTGCCCCCCGGGGGGCTTCTCTCCGCCTCCTCGATGCACATAGAGGTGGGAACGAGGCTCGACCTCAAGGGCGCCATCTCCCGCCTTACCGCCCTCGGCTACGAGAGGGAGGCCGCGGTGTACGAGCGCGGCCAGCTCAGCGTGCGGGGCGGGATACTCGACGTCTTTCCGGGCAGCGCGCCGTCCCCTATCCGGGTCGAGCTTGACGGGGACGTCGTGGCGTCCGTCAGGCTCTTCGATCCCGCCGACCAGCGGTCCAGGTCGACGGTGAAAGAGTTCACGGTCATGGTCCTGGACGAGCTCGCCTGCGGCGGAAAGAGCGTCTCCCTCATCGACTATCTCCCGTCCCCGTCGCTGGTGTGCCTAGCCGGCCCGGCCGGGATCAAGGAGGCCGCCCTCGGTCCGGGGGCGGGCTGCGGGGACCTCTTCACGTTCGGTCACCTCATCGAGAAGGCGGGGTCCTTTGGCCTCGTGTACATGTCCGACGTCGGCGAGGAGATAGAGGAAGCGGGGGAGGCGCGCCGGGTCCGTGCCGGTTCAAGGTCGGCCGAGCTTCTCGACGGCCCCGGTGTGCTTCCCGGCGTGAAGGCCGAGTTCTGGCGCGGGGCGTTCGAGAGGATCGCCGGCTGGGTGGAGGAAGGCTACAGAGTCCGGGTCTACTGCAACAACGAGGGTGAGCGATCCAGGCTTCTCGAGCTGGTGGGGGAGAGGGCGAAGCTCCTTGGCTCCGTGGAGATAGGCTCTGTTGCCTCCTCTTTTCTCGTTCCTGAGATGAAGCTTGTCTTCATCTCGGACTCGGAGATATTCGGCCGGTACAAGATCCGGCGCCCGGTGGAACGAAGGGCCCGGCAGAGGCCGTTCGGGGAGGTCTCCTCCGAGTTCGAGCCGGGAGAGTACGTCATCCACGTCGGCCAGGGAATCGGGCGGTACATAGGCCTCAGGAAGCTGAAGCGGGAGGGCGCCGAAAGGGAGTACCTGGCGATCGAGTACCGCGGCAGCTCGAAGCTTTACGTCCCTGTCGAGCAGGCGCACCTGGTCGAGAGGTATGTCGGCCTGGGGAGTCGCCGCCCGACGCTCGACGTGCTCGGCTCCGGGCGTTGGACGCGAAGGAAGGCGGGTGTGGAGAGGGCGATAGTCGACTTCGCGGCCGGGCTCCTGGAGCTCCAGGCGATTCGGTCGTCGCTGCGCGGCATCAGCTACTCCCCCGACACGCCGTGGCAGCGTGAGTTCGAGGCCTCTTTCATCTACGAGGAGACGCCCGACCAGGAGAAGGCGATAGAAGAGGTCAAGGCGGACATGGAGAGCGAATGCCCCATGGACAGGCTGATCTGCGGGGACGTCGGCTACGGGAAGACGGAGGTCGCAATCAGGGCCGCCTTCAAGGCCGTGATGGACGGCAAACAGGTTGCCGTCCTGGTCCCCACGACGGTCCTCGCCCAGCAGCACTTCACCACTTTCACGGACAGGCTCGCGGATTACCCGGTCGAGGTGCGGGCGCTGAGCCGGTTCCAGTCCCCGAAGGAGCAGGAGGAGGCCATAGAGGGTCTCATCGCGGGGAAGGTAGATATCGTGATAGGCACCCACCGGCTCCTGCAGTCTGACGTCCTCTTCAATGACCTCGGCCTGGTCGTGATCGACGAGGAGCAGCGGTTCGGTGTCGGGCACAAGGAGAGGCTGAAGCGGCTCCGGAAGCTGGTGGACGTTCTGACGATGACGGCGACGCCGATCCCCAGGACGCTCTACCTTTCGATAACCGGCCTGAGGGACATGTCTGTCATCGACACGCCCCCCAGGGACAGGCTGGCGGTCCACACGGAGATAATCCACCACGACGAGAAAACTGTCAGAGACGCGATCCTCCGGGAGCTTGCCAGGGAAGGGCAGGTGTACTACGTTCACAACAGGGTGGCGACGATCGGGAGGGTGGCGAAGGGCATAGAGAGGCTGGTGCCGGAGGCAAGGGTGGCCGTCGCGCACGGGCAGATGGGCGAGGGCCTCCTCGAGGAGACGATGAGGAGGTTTTTCACGGGCGAGGTCGACGTTCTCGCCTGCACGACGATCATCGAGTCGGGCCTGGACATCCCGAACGTCAACACGATATTCATAGACGCCGCACACCGCTTCGGCCTGGCCGACCTCTACCAGCTCCGGGGGCGGGTGGGCAGGTACAAGCACCGGGCGTTCGCGTACCTGATCATCCCGCGCGGCCCGATAGGTGACGAGGGCCGCAGGCGCCTCAGGGCGATAGCCGAGCACAGCGAGCTGGGGGCGGGCTTCGGCATCGCGATGCGCGACCTGGAGATACGCGGGGCGGGAAACGTCCTCGGGAGTGAGCAACACGGCCACATCATGGCCGTTGGCTTCGATCTCTACTGCAGGCTCCTGAAGGACGCGATCGCAGGGCTGGAGGGGAGGAAGGTCAGGCCGCGGTACGAGGTGTCGCTCAATATAGGCTTCTACCCGTGTATACCCCCGGACTACGTCCCCGCGGGCCGGATCAGGATAGACATCTACCGGAGGGTGGGAGGGGCCGGGTCGCCTGACGGGATCGACGCGATGGGCGATGAGATGGGGGACCGTTTCGGGCCGCTGCCGGATGAGGCCCGGCGGTACCTGTTGCTGGCAAAGCTGAAGCTCCGGGCTTGGCAGGCGTGCGTGCGCTCCATCGAGCTGGTGAATAACCGCCTATTCATCGATGTACCGGGAGAGAGGATCATCGAGAAGGTGAAGAAGCGGTCGTTCACGGAGGTAAGCCGCGCTATTAACAAGGTGTTGAAGGGCCTGGAGCAGGGTGCTATAGTCCAGTCTCCCGGGGAGACGGCGGGGAGTAATTAACCACAAAATAAAGATGGCCACGAAAAGGCACAAGAGGCACAAAAAGAGGAATGGCAGATGAACGCAAAATGGACAAACATGTTTTTTGTGCCTTTTCGTGGCTATAAAAAGATATTATTCGTTTTGCAAATGATATCTGAAACTAATTGGCTGAGAACGGCTTGCATTGCTATCTTTGTTTTGTTGTCTCTCGCATGCCCGGCCGCGCACGGCGAGCCGTTCGATAAGATAGTCGCCGACGTCAACGGCGAGGTTATAACGCACAGCGAGCTTGAGGATGTCCTCGAGCCCCTGTACCGGAAATACGAGGACGTCTACTCCGGCCCGAAGCTCTTTGAGAAACTGCAGGCTGCGCGGTGGAGCATGCTTAACCAGCTGATCGAGGAGAAGCTGATCCTGCAGGAGGTTAAGAAGAAAGAGCTGGAAATCGGAGAGGAAGCCCTGATGAAGAGGATGGAGGAGGTTGAGTCGCGCTTCTCCTCCAGGGAGGAGTTCCAGAGAGAGCTGGCTCGGTCGGATATGACGCTCGATGAGTTCAGGGAGAGGGAGCGGGAAAGGCTGACGGCTTACTCCCTGCTGATGGAGGAGATATCCAGAAGGGTCATGATTACTCCCCAGTCGGTTATCTCCCACTACAACGCTCACCGGGACGAGTTCGTTGAACCCGAGAAGGTCCACCTCTTCCAGATATTCATAAAGAAAGGTGACGATGAGAAGCTGAAACTGGCGGAGGAGGTCCTCGATCGCCTCGATGGGGGAGATGATTTCAAAGAGCTGGCCCGGGCCTACTCCGATGGGCCCGAGAAGGCCACTGGAGGAGATTGGGGGTTCATAGAGAGGGGGTATCTCAACCCCGATACAATGGGGAAGGTCGAGGAGGCCGCATTCGGGATCGAGGCCGGCAGCCACAGCGGCATCGTCGAGACGCCGCTCGGCTACCACATCATCGTGGTCGATGCGGTACGGAAGGAGCGGGCCGTGCCCATATCCGAGGTGTGGAATCAGATCGAGAGGAGGCTGGGCCAGGCCGAGGCAGAGAAAGTAAGGGCCGAGTGGATTTCCGAGCTGAGGAAGAAAGCATATATCTCCGTAAAATAATAAGTCTAGCTCCCTCTAGGTCTAAGTGTAGATAAATAATGCCCGGCGCGTTCAGGATATTAAAATCCGAAACAAATCCGAATGACTAAAACAGGTTTCGAATTCAGAAAAAGAACCAAGACATTGAATAAGCCGCTTATTGGTATAACGATAGGGGACCCGGCGGGCGTCGGGCCGGAAGTGGCGCTGAAGGCCGCCCTCTCAGGCGATGTTCAGGGTGTTTGCTATCCCTTTCTTATAGGGACTCTTTCCATCGTCGAACGGCACGCGGAATGGCTGGGCATGACAAAAAGGATAATATCGATCCCCGAGGCCGCGGGAGTTCTTTCAGGGGAAGGAGAAATAGCAGTCCTCGATACGGGGGAAGGCGCTATCGAGAAGGGTGACCTGGGAAGAGCCGATGGAAAATGGGGAAAGCTCTCGATGTCATACGTGGAGCGTGCGGCCGGGCTGTGCCTCTCCGGTGATATCGCAGCCATGGCGACGGCGCCTATCTGCAAGGAGGCGATCCACGCCGCGGGGTTTCGCTTCGAGGGGCACACCGACTACCTCGGCTCCCTTTGCGGGCGGGATGACTTCGTGATGATGCTCGTGGGGGGCGGCATCCGGACGGTCCTGGCGACGGTCCACGTGCCGCTGAGGAGCGTGCCGGAAGTGCTGACTTCGCGTAAGGTCCTGAACGCCGTGGAGAAGGGCAACGCTGTTCTCATAAGGCTGGGCATTGAGAGGCCCCGCATAGCGGTAAACGGCCTCAATCCACACGCGGGGGAGGGGGGAGCCTTCGGAGACGAGGAGGCGGCGATCATCTCTCCCGCCATAGAAGAGGCTGGAGCGATGGGCCTGGATGTAACCGGCCCCCTCCCGCCGGACACCTCGTTCTGGCGCATGCTGAAAGGGGAGTTTGACCTGGTAGTCTCCATGTATCACGATCAGGGGCTCATTCCCCTCAAGACAATCGCTTTCGACATGGGCGTGAACGTAACGCTCGGCCTTCCGATCGTGCGCACCTCGCCCGACCACGGCACGGCCTTCGGCATCGCGGGGCGGGGAAAGGCCGACCCGGCGAGCATGATCGAGGCGGTCAAGCTTGCCGCCCGCCTGGCCGGCTCAATGTAACCGCGGAACTAGGAGTGTGTCCGAGTAATAGCAATTTGAGCTTTTATCACAGTCATTGCGAGCCCTGCGAAGCTGGGCGAAGCAATCTCCAAAATTGCAGGTATATGAATCGACAGTACTACATCTATATTATGACTCAGTAGTGTCCCAACGTTCGCTTCGTTAAAATTCGCAAGATGCTATTAAATAGGAAGTTGCAAAGAAAAATGCCTGTTTCCGACTTGAAAGTGAGTGTACGCTCACACCCTTCAAAACGCAAGGAGG
>Ga0208771_1000030_pt1 | contig 99323 bp, 77 predicted proteins | sample AntAceMetag02UKX_FD_184775 | JGI IMG/M metagenome (GOLD analysis project Ga0208771, IMG submission 184775) | Saline lake microbial communities from Ace Lake, Antarctica - Antarctic Ace Lake Metagenome 02UKX (SPAdes) (version 2) | ecosystem: Environmental > Aquatic > Non-marine Saline and... | reverse complement strand
GTTCTGCCTGTGGTAGCTTTCTCTCTCCTTCTACCACTAAAAAAATCCTTCCTAATTCTCCTGCCACCCATCTCCTGTGTTGCTTCCGCCAATTGATTAAAGCAAATTGCTATTTTGCAGGAGCCTTAGAGGAGCTTTAAAAAAACGCTTCACGAGATACGCTTCACGCTTCACGATATTTTGGGATGGAACATCCCAAAATCAGCGAGGCGCCCCTTCTGGAGAACGTACTTGCCGAGCGTTACGAGGGTCCTGATTCCGTACACGATGCTGTTCTTAAGGTCGATCGATGATGCCTCCTCGAAGTACTTGGTCGGCACGGGCACGTCGCCGGTCCTGAAGTTGAAGTAAACCGCCTGGATGAGAATCTCGGAGTCGAAGACAAACCCGTCGCTGTTCTTCATGAAGGGGATCGTCTCAAGCACCTTCCTGGAGAACGCCCTGAAGCCGGAGTGGAACTCCGCAAGGTTCTGGCCGAGGACGACGTTTTCAACGAGTGTGAGGAACCGGTTGCCGAAATATTTATAGCGGGGCATCCCGCCCGCCAGCGCCTCTTCTCTCGTCCTTATCCGCGAACCGAGGATGATGTCGCATATATCGTCTTTGATGAACCCCGTCAGGTACGGTGTCAGGCGGCTGTCATATTGATAATCCGGGTGGATCATAATAACGATGTCGGCGCCGCGCTTCAGCGCCTCGGTATAGCAGAGCTTCTGGTTTGCACCGTAGCCCATGTTGACGGAATTCCCGATGACGGTCAGGCCCAGCCTCTTTGCTATCTCGACGGTCCCGTCGGTGCTGCCGTCATCGCCCAGGATGATCTCGTCTACGCTTCCGGGGGGGATGTCTCGTACGGTTTGTTCCAGCGTCAGCTCGGCGTTGTAGGCCGGCATGACGGCTATGGTTCTCACTTATTTCGGTGTCCTTTGTCTTTATCGAAATCGCTGCGCGTGGAGATGGTGCTCCACACCATGTCCATATCCTTTAAAAGCTCCCGGGCCCGGCCAGCTTCGGCATTCTGCACCATGAGCCTTGCCGGTTCTATGAAAGGCCTCATAAGGTTGAAATACTCGCCCTTGAAAAAATAGGTTATGCCCTCGCCCTCCAGGACGCTCTTTATAAACGCGATATCCGTCGGGTTGAAAGTGGTGAGTATCTCCTCGTAATCTACGTACTCTGTCACGGGCTCCGGCGGAATCTCGGGGACAAGCGGCACGCCGCACTCGGCGCATTCCGTGAAGCCATCCCTGTACTCGTCCCTGCATTTAGGACAGAACATATGACACCTTATTGGAGATACCCTTACTGTTGAAATAGTCCCCATTCCCTTAAAGGGAAGATAAAAAAGCGTTAGCACCTGATGGATTCGACTTAGCTCCCTTCGACGGAGTTTATACCGAGCCCTTCGGCTTCGCTCAGGATAGACTCCGTCGAAGTGCTCAGGATCTTCATCACCACAAATTTCCTCTGATATTTCTGATTTCCTTTTTTATCAGAGTAATCAGGTGCTAATTAAAGAAATCTTGATACAGCAAGTTAGTGCGCCATGTTTAGAGGCCGGACTACTTCCAAATAAGCTACGCGATGTTGAACTCCTTCTCGACGATGCTCAGGGTCTCGTCAAGGACCTTGCCGATGAACTCCGTGTCCTCCTTCGTTATGCAGAGAGGCGGCTTTATCCTGATGACATTACCGGCCATGGCGCCCTTGCCTATGAGGAGCCCCCTGTCCTTGCAGAGGTCCATGAGCCGGAGCATCTCCTTGGCGGCCGGCTCCTTGGTCTTGCGGTCCCTCACGATCTCGATACCGAGCATGAGTCCCTTGCCCCGCACCTCGCCGATGATCGGGTGCTTCTCCTGAAGGCACAGGAAAGACTCTATAAGCTCGGCGCCGCGCTCCTTTGCGTTCTTCGTGTAGTCATGTTTCTCTATAGTGTCGAGGACGGCCAAACCCTGGACCATGGAGACGGGGTTGCCCCCGAATGTGTTGAAGTGGACCTTCCCCCTCATCGATTCGGCGATCTCCGTCGTCGTCGTCACGCCGCCGAGAGGGCAGCCGTTGCCCATCCCCTTCGCCATGGCGATCAGGTCGGGCGTAACACCCCAGTGTGTTATGCCGAAGAAGTGGTCGCCGGTGCGGCCGAATCCGGTCTGCACCTCGTCCGCCATGAATATTCCTCCGTACTTCCTGACGATGTCGGCGCAAATCTTGAAGTACTCCGGCGGGGGGCAGATGACGCCGCCGAACCCCTGTATGGGCTCAACCAGCATGCCGGCGATGTGGCCCGAGGTCGAGTACTTGATTATTTCCTCGACTTGCCTCGCGCAGACCAGGTCGCACTCCGGGTAGGTAATGCCGTAGGGGCAGCGGTAGCAGTAGCCTGCCGGCGACTGGTGAACACCGAAGACGTACGGGAGGCTGTGGCGCCAGAGAGACTGGCCCGTCATCGTCATGGCCATGAGCGTCCTTCCGTGGAAAGAGTGACGCAGCGTTATGAACTCGCAGTTGCCGGTGTAGTTCTTTGCCAGGATGGCGGACAGCTCGTTTGCCTCGCACCCGCTGTTCGTGAAGAAACTGACCTTCAGATCGCCGGGCATAACGGAAGCGAGCTTTTTCGCATACTCGACAATGGCGGGGTGAAAGTAAAGAGTGGTCATGTGCTGTAGCGTGCCAACCTGCTCCTGGACTTTCGGGACGATATCGGGGTGGCAATGCCCCACGCTGATGGTTACCACGGCCGAGAACCCGTCGAGGTACCGTTTGCCATTATTGTCATAGACATACTGCATCTCGCCCTTCACGATTGTGATGGGATCGGCGAAATATGTCATCGTGCTGGGGAGAAGGTACTCGGACCGGAGATTCCCGATCTCTTCCGTCGTCAGTTTCTTATCGCTCATGTGCTTCCTCCTTTTAGTCTTATAATTAACCACGGATTATACTGATTAAATAAAATATTTCCCTCCTTTTAACTTCCACCTTAAACTCTGAACCGTAGTTACCCCCCCTCAAAAGGGGGGAGAGGGAATTATATGAAAGTATGTTTTTGGTCTTATTCTTTTTCTCTATAATTCGTGTTAATTAGTGTAATTCGTGGATCGGTTCTTTAAAATCTTTTCCAGAACTCCTCTGCCAATTTTCTCGACTTCTTTGCTATCTCTTGCTCGTTCAGCATTGTCAGCTTGCCGTTTTTCATCAGGATTTTGCCGTTGATGATCGTTGAGTCAACGTGCGCATCGCAGATCCCGAAGAGAAAGTGGCCCAGGAACGTGTCGGTGTTCAGCGGGGTGGGGGGGGTGTAGTCCACGACGATGATGTCCGCCAGCGCACCCTTCTCGATGACGCCTACGGGCTTAGATAGGTAGCGGTTGACGATGGCGGCGTTGTTCCCGAGCAGCATCTCGCAGGATTCGGCGAAGGCGACGCGCGGGTCCTTATCCGCGAGCTTGTGCAGAATATTCGCCACCCTGACCTCGTCGAACATCCGCGTCGTCATCCCGTCAGTCCCCAGGCCGACGGTTATGCCCCTCTTCATCATCTCGAGGACCGGGGCAACGCCGACGGCGTTGTTCATGTTCGACTGGGGGTTGTGGACGACGGCTGTCCCTGTCTTACGCAGCAGTTCCATCTCCCTCTTATCGATGTGGACGCAGTGAACCGCGATTGACTTCGGCCCCAGTACCCCGAACTCGTAAAGCCTATTAACGACCCGCATTTTATACCTTGCCATGCTCTGCGTCTCGTCGGCCTTGTCCTCGGCGCAGTGGGTGTGGAAGCCGACGCCCAGCCTGTCCGCTTCTTCGACCGCTTTCCGGAGGGTCCCGTTTTTAACGGTAAAGGCCGCGTGGAGCCCGAAGAGGGCCGTGACCATGTCGTCCTTCTTGTTCTCCACTTTCTCGATGAATTCCACGTTCTCCTCAACCCCTTCCTCTCCCTTACCGTACCTGTCCGATATGCCAAGGCAGAGGCTGCCCCTCACGCCGGTCTTTTTCAGGGCCTTTGCGAGCAGCTCCAGGCTTCCCATCTGGAAGCCCTGGCTCTCGTGGTGGTCGATGACCATCGTGGTCCCGTTCTTTATGCACGCGATGAGGGGGATAAGGGCGCTGTACAGTATATCTTCCTCGTTCAAGGCGAGATCCAGCGGCCACCACATCCTCTCCAGTATCTGAACGAACGTGCGGGGAGGCGGCGGCTTCGGGGAGAGGCCGCGCGCGAAGGTACTGTAGAGGTGCATGTGGCAGTTGATCATCCCCGGCATGATCAGCATCCCCCGGGCGTCCACATAGGTCTTGTAGCCCCCGCGACGGGTGAGCCTCGAAGTGGTGCCGATATCGGCGATGGTATTTCCCTTTATCAGGACGGCGCCCCGGGGGATGATCCTGTTGTTCTCGCCGAGCGTGATGACGGTTCCGTTTCCTATAAGCATGTCCATAAATTATTTTCCTTCCTGCCTGCCGGCAGGCAGGCGTTCATTAATTTATCCAGCTCCCCCGTCCCCGGTAAGACCGGGGCCGGGTCTGACTGAGACTACGTCGGAGCTCCGAAAAAACAGGGCGATAACTGCAAGAAGGGCTGTTTTCATGAGTCAAATTAAAAGCTTCCAGCCCCCGGGCTTTCTCCTGACGAAGCGGCCGTGGCCCACATCGCCGACAAACTTTCCCTCCCTGGCTACGAGCTTTCCCCGGGAGAAGGTCATGTGGGGGTAGCCCTGGAGGCGGAAGCCCTCGAAGGGGGACCAGTCGCAGTTAGTCTGGAGTTTTTTATGCGAGAGGGTCACTTTTTTCTTCGGGTCGAAGACGACGATGTCGGCGTCGGAGCCCACCGCTATCGTTCCTTTCTCGGGATAGAGGCCGTGGAGCTTGGCCGGGTTTGTACTCACGAGCTGGACGAAGCGGTTAAGGGAAATTCTCTTCTTGCCGACGCCGTAGGTGTACATCAGGGGCACCATTGTCTCAACGCCGGGAAGGCCGAAGGGGATTTTTGTGAAGTCGCCCTTCCACATGGCCTTCTGCTTCGTCGTGAAAGTGCAGGTGTCGGTGGCGATGATGGATACCTCGCCGGCCCGGAGCCCCTTCCACAGGCGGGCGCAGTCGCCCTTCTTCTTGATCTGGGGGCAGGTAGCGTAGCAGTGGCCGTTCTTCTTCTTGAAGACGGAGTCTTCCAGGAGAAGGTACTGGGGGCCTGTCTCCGACCAGACGTTCACGCCCTTTTCCCTGCCGGCCTTGACCGCGTCGGCGCCTCCGCCCGTTGACATGTGGACGATGTAGAGGTTGCCGTTAGTGACCTCCGCCCACTTGATGGCGCGGATGATCGCCTCCTCCTCCACGTAGTACGGGCGTGAGAGGGCATGCGCGTACGCGCGGTACTTCTTCATCATCTCCGGCGTGTGGTAGCGGTTGATCAGGAGCTCCAGGATAAAGACGCTCTCGGCGTGCACCATGATCATACCGCCGAAGCGGGCAGTCTCTTCCAGTCCGTTGAAAAGGATGCCGTCATCGGCCATCCATCCCTCGTCTTTGTAGATCATGAACATCTTGAAGCTGGGAATGCCGTAGTCTATGGCTTTCTTGATCTCCCTCCTGGTCCTGTCGTTCCAGTCGGTGATCCCCCCGTGGAGGGAGTAATCAATGCAGACCTTCCCATCCGCCTCGGCCCTCCTGGCCTCCACGGCCTCCATGATCCTCTTGCCCTTGGACTGTATCGCGAAGTCGATCAACGTGGTCAGTCCGCCGCAGGCGGCCGCTTTGGTCCCGTTCTCGAAATCGTCGGAGGAGACGGTCCCGCAGAACGGGAGCTGGAGGTGGACGTGGACGTCGATGCCGCCGGGGAATACCAGCTTGCCCCTGGCATCGATTACTTCGGTGCCTTTATACGGCTTGAGTTTGCTCCCGATCGCGCGTATCTTCTCGCCCTCGATAACGATATCGCCTTTGTAGGTGTCGGAAGCTGTGACAATGGTGCCGCCCTTTATTATCTTTGTCCCGGTCACGTTTTCCTCCTTTTATGTTCGTTTACTTAGCCACAAAGTCACTAAGGCACGAAGGTGAAATACGGTTTTTTGTTTCTGGCCTCTTATTTTCCCACGCTCAACGGAACTTATAGGCCCAATTGTTCTTTGTGTTTTCGTGTCTTGGTGGCTACTTGTAGTATTGTTTTTCCGTGAAAAATTTATTACTTGTCCTTTTTTTTAGTCATGGTAATGCAGCCCCAAACAGGGCAGACGTGAACGCAGAGGCCGCAGCCGGCGCACTCGTCCTCGTCGATCTCGATCTTCCGGTTTCTTCCCATGCTGATAGCCGAGTGACCCCCGTCCGCGCAGGTGATGTAGCATAAACCGCAGCGTATGCAGAGGTCGTCGTTGACGGACGAGACCATGACCGGCTTGCGCGGAAGGGATTCCACGGTGGAGAATTTATCGAGCGACTTCCCCACCATGTCCATGAGGGACTTTATTTTTTTCCGCTTTAAGTAATCGGAGAGGCCCTCTAGAAGGTCCTCTATGATACGGTTCCCGTAGCGCATGATCGATGTGGTCGCCTGGAGGGTGGTGGCTCCCACCAGGACGAACTCGGCTGCGTCTTCCCATGTTGTTATGCCGCCCATCCCGGAGATCGGGATTTTTATTTGCGGGTCGCTCGCCATGTCGTAGATGTAGCGCAGTGCTATCGGCTTCATTGCGGGCCCTGAGAACCCTCCCGAAGCGGATTGCCCCTCTACCGTCGGCAGCGGCTCGAATGTCTCGAGGTTGATGGCGCTGATTGCCCTGAAGGTGTTGATCGCCGCGAGGGCGTCTGCCCCCCCTTTCTGGGCCGCCCGGGCGGGAACGCACATATCGGTGATGTTGGGCGTCATCTTCACCATCACGGGCGTGGTTGAAACCTTTTTCACCCATTCCGTGATCTGGGTGACTACATCGGGGTTCTGACCGATTGCCGCGCCCGCTCCCATCTCCGGCATGCCGTGCGGACAGGAGAAGTTGAGCTCGATCCCGTCGGCTCCCGCGTCCTCCGACATCTTCGTCAAATCCTGCCACCCTTTCTTGTCGGACCCCTCCGCCATGATGCTGCTGAAGACGATGTGGCGGGGATACTCTTTCTTGAGGGTGGAGATGTCCTTCAGGTTGTCCTTCAGGGGGCGGTCGGTGATGAGCTCCAGGTTCTGCAGCCCCAGGAAGCGCTTGTCCTCGTAGTTAAGGACGTTCAGCCTGGGAGTGACGTTCACTATTTTCAGGCACTCCGGCCCCAGGGTCTTGTAGGCGACACCTGCCCACCCGGCCTCAAAGGCCCGCCCGACCATCTCCGCCGTGTTGCTCACGGGCGAGGACGAGAGCATGAAGGGGTTCATGAATTTAAGGCCGCAGAACTCGACAGCAAGATTTGGGTATTGATCAGCTTTCATCCCATACTCCTTTCAATTATATATTTTTGTACTTTGTGCCTTGGTGTATTAGTGGCCGAATATTTCCGGACTAAAACCCTGTCTAATTACCGGTTTTATCAAGGTACCTGTCGATGCCGTCGGCGGCAAGCCTCCCTTCGGCCAGCGCCTGGACCACCGTGTCGCCGCCGTTCATTATGTCGCCGCCGGCGAAGACACCCTTGATATTGGTCATTCCCGTCTTTTTGTTTACGACGACCAGGCCGGGGCCAATGGTCTTGATTCCGGGAAAAGCTTCCCTGACCGCCGGGTGGGGCCCCATGCCGATGGCCTCTATCACTGTGTCAGCCGGGATGGTGAACTCCGACCCGGGAATTTCCACGGCGTTGGAGGGTACCAGGAGGCCCGGTTTTCTCCATTTCATCCTGATTCCCTTCAATGCCTTGACCTTCCCCTTCTTATCGCCGGCGATTCTCAGGGGCTTGCTCCTGGTGTGAAACTCGATCCCGCTTTTCTGGGCAAACTCGATGTCGGAGCGGAAGGCGGGCATCTCGTCGTAGGACTCGAGGCAGACCAGGTCGACCCGCTCCGCGCCCAGGCGCTTGGCGGTGCAGGCGGCGTCCATGGCGACGTTTCCGCCCCCGATGACGACCACGTTCTTTCCGGGCTTCATCTTCATCTTCTTCGGGTTTCCCCCGGATGACTTGGCGTCGAAAAGGAAATCGTCGGCGGTGTAAACTCTCTTCAGCTCTTCGCCCGGTAGGCCGACGGTCTTCGCCCGGGAAAGGCCTGTCCCTATGAAAATTGCTTGAAATCCTTTTTTCCGCAGGTGGTCCAGGTTGAATTCAGCGTCGATTATTTTCCCCGTTAGAAACCTTATTCCCAATTTTTTCAGGTACGAGATTTCGGACCGGGAAACGCGGTCGGGAAGGCGGTACTTCGGGATTCCCCACGTGAGCACTCCTCCGGGTGTTTTTCCGGCTTCGAAGACCGTGACATCGTATCCGAGCTGCCACGCCTTGAGCGCGCAGCCCAGGCCGGCCGGGCCGGCGCCGATAACGGCCACTTTCTTTTTCTTTTCCGGGGCGCGCGGCTGAGAGAGGACTATCGGCTCTATCTCGCCTCTCAACTCCGGGTCGGTTGCGAATCTCTGCAGCCTGCCTATCTCGATCGGCATGGTCAATTTTGCGCTGTAGCAGTTCTCCATGCACAACCGCTCGGTCGGGCAGACTCGGGCGCAGATACCGCCGAGGGGGTTGTCCGCGCGGATGGTGCGTGCCGCACCGATGTAATTCTTGAACCTGATCTGGCGAATGAACTTGCCCACGTCTATCCCGGCGGGGCAGCTCTCCGTGCAGGGGGGCTCGTAGCAGAGGAGGCAGCGGGAGGCTTCGATGGTCGCCTGCTGCGGTGTGTATGGCGGGATTTCTTCTTTGAAACCCGTCTTCTTCGATAGTGCGGTCTCTTTACTCATACCCTGTCCCCTTTCCTTAAATTTTTTTCTTCGAAAATAAATTAGCTCGCTGCGCTTGCAAATTTATCAATGTTCCGGCTTCGCCGGAACCAATTATTGAAATTCCGAGGCAGAAACTTATCCATTAGTTTGCTTTTCAAACCGGGTGCACTATCATAGATTATTGATGCCGGACCGTCAATCCAACTTTATCTAATAAATCAGGCCGCCGAAGACGGCCTGATTTATTAGGCGACGGCGGCCTGATTTATCAGGGGAGCTGCTTGACCAGGTCGCCATAGGTCTCGGGCCTGCGGTCCCTGTAGAACTGCCACGCCTGGCGCACTTCCCGTATCAAGTCCAGATCGAGGTCGGCGACGACGACCTCGTCCCCCTCCTCCGACCCCTGCGAAATGATCTTGCCCCGCGGGTCGCAGAAGTAGCTCGAGCCGTAGAACCTTCCCATGTTCCAGGGTTCTTCCGTTCCAACGCGGTTGATGGCGCCTATGAAGTAGCCGTTGGCGACGGCGTGGGCGGGCTGCTCGAGCTCCCAGAGGTACTTCGACACACCGGCCGTCGTTGCCGAGGGGTTGAAGACGATCTCGGCCCCGTGGAGCCCCAGCACCCTGGCGCCGTCCGGGAAGTGGCGGTCGTAGCATATATAAACTCCGATCTTCCCCGCCGCCGTCTCGAAAACGGGATAGCCCAGGTTGCCGGGCTTGAAGTAGTACTTCTCGCAGAATAGGGGCCATACGTAGGGGATGTGGTTTTTCCTGTAGACGCCGAGGAGTTTGCCGTCGGCGTCGACGACGGCAGCGGAGTTGTAATAGACGCCCTCTATCGCGATCTCGTATATGGGGATGATGATGACCATGGAATGCTTCTTCGCGAGCTCGGCGAACCTGTTAACGGTCGGTCCGGGTATCGGCTCGGCGAAGTCGTACCACCTCATGTTGTGTTCGCCGCAGAAGTAGGGCCCCGTGAAGATTTCCTGGTAGCACAGTACCTGGACGCCTTTCTCCGCCGCCTCCTCCGTCATCTTTACGTGCTTCTCGATCATGGCCTCCTTGATCTTCGAGAGCTCCGCCAGTATGTCCTCGCGGCTCATCTTGCTCGTGTCCGCTGTTGGGGGTATGACGTTCGCCGCCTGTATCAATCCTCCCTTTACGATTTTTCCCATTGTGTTTCTCCTTCCTTCGAGTTTTATGAGTTGGATGAGTTATGATGAGTTAAATGAGCTTGACGCATAAAACTGACCTATATTGCGTGTCTTCTCTTCCTTATCTTGTTAATCCTGTTATCCTGTCTATTTTTATTAGTTACTAATGGGAGCAGTTTATTGTTTGCTTTTGTCTTTTTACAGTCATTGCGAGCGAAGCGAAGCAATCTCTTGCTATGCAAGGAGTTGAGATTGCTTCGTCGCTGCGCTCCTCGCAATGACATGTCAATTATTTTATGCTCCTCGTAATAAATGAGTTTAATGAGTTCTTGTATTTCTTGATACTTTTTTTAAACTTATAAACTTATTGAACTCATAAAGCTAAGAAACTTTTTTCTCCTGCATCCATTGATAGTTTTATAACGCAGCCGTGCCTCTTCCTTGTGCAGTTACTTAATCAGAGAGTCATATGTTTCGGGCCTGCGGTCGCGGTAGAACTGCCATCCGTTGCGCGTCGCGGCTATGAGGTCCATGTCAATCTCCACTGTAACGACCTCCTCTTTTTTCTCGGAGGCCTCGGCGATTACATTTCCTTTTGGGTCGGTGAAGAAACTGTTGCCGAGGTAGGCAATTTTGTTCTCCTTGCCAACGCGGTTCGCCGCGCCCGCGAAGTAGCCGTTGGCTACCGCGTGGGCGCGGACCTCAAGCTGCCAGATGTCCCTTGCCACTACAGGCGTCGCGGAAGGGATGAATACGATCTGCGCGCCGTGAAGGCCGAGGAGGCGGGCGGCCTCCGGGAAATGGCGATCGTAACACAGGAGTATGCCGATCTTGCCGGCCTTTGTCCGGTGGACGGGATAGTTCTGACCGCCGGACTTGAAGTAGAACCCCTCGTTGCAGAGATCGCCTTCCGGAATGTGGTTCTTCCTCGTCACGCCGGCGATTGTTCCGTCAGCGTCTATAACCGCGGCCGAGCAGAAGTGCTCTCCCTCCTCCGTTTTCTCGTAGAGGGGGCAGACTATGACAATGTTTTTTGCCTTCGCGACTGATGCCATTTCCTCGGTAGTCGGTCCCGGGATGGTCTCGGCAAGGTCCCTGAACTTCGGCTCCTCGTACTGGGGAAAGTAGATCGTGTTGAAGATCTCGGGGAGACACACTACGTCTGTGTCGACTGTCTCTATGATCTTCTTTACGCGCTCGTTGACCGGCTGCTTGCTGCAGTCCCCGCAATGGTTCTGTACGACGCTCGCCTTTATCTTCATCCCGGACCCCCTTGGTGGAAACCACGTTGCGTTACGCACAACAGGCGCCCCAAGTTTAGCAAATATCCGTCGAGCCGGTTAATAATAATATTGCAGGTTGAAGGAGTGCGCGGCCGCGCCTGTCACCGCTCGCGACGCGTCACCGCAAGACAATCCGGTCAAGAGACGGATGAGATCAAGGAAGACTTGCTCTCCCGGAAGCTTTCAGGTACCGCTACCCGCTGATCCGGGATGAGAGGTAATGGGGTGCGCTGCTTCGAGTCATTACGGCTTTTTTGAAAAAAAACTTCTACGCTTCGCTCCGCCGTCCCGGTCTTCATCCCCTTGACAAACCGAGGTAAATGTGACCGCGCCTGCGAGACGTCCGGAGTGCGGAACATAGAATTGAACCGCAAATCACCGTCATAATGAACCTGCAAACGTGCCTCACCACGCCCTGTATCCCGGGAATGATTGTGGTGACAAAATAAGCTGAACATGTACGGGCCGATAAGCGCTAATACTTACTGCGGTAGTGGATAAATAAGTTCACTGCTTGACAAACACCGCGAATAAGTATATATTTTACCCTAAGGATAGGGACCGGTTTATCAAGCCTGGCATCTCCCGCTGCAATCGTGAAGGGGATACGCAATGGCATCACGAAGGTATGATTCAGCTCTGCTTTCCGCAAGGACCTCAGGCGCAATGAACACTCCTTTAAGGGTAAAGGCGTGCTTTTCAGTAATTCTCGGTTTATTTTTTTTGTTGCCGGCCATAGATCTGCTTGCCGCCGACCAGGTGGTAACTAACAACAACGATTCCGGAGCAGGATCACTGCGACAGGCAATTGCTGATGTTGGCGCTGGTGAAGAGATCACCTTTGATGCCGATTACACAATTACACTCGCGACTCAGTTAAGCGTAGACACAAATATGACAATTGAAGGTACAGGGTCAGGGAGCACTATAATAGACGGAGCCGGCTCTTGTAGTATTTTTAATATTCATGAAGACAAAACAGTCACTTTAACCGACATGACTATTAGAAATGGTAACCAGCATGGAATTTGGAACTACGGCGCTTTGACAATAATCGATTGCACAATAAGCGGATGCACTGCTACAACCTTCGGCGGCGGAATTAGCAGTTCCGGAAGCGGCACTTTAACCCTGAGCGATTGCACAATAAGTGGAAATTCCCAGACGCCGGATGCCTACCATGGCGGAGGCGGAATCTTTAGCGAGGGCAGTGCGACCCTAACCAATTGCACAATAAGCGGAAATACTTGTGTCTCTGACAATACTGGTGGCGGTGGTATATATTTTTCTACTGTTGCTGCTAACAGTTTGATTTTGACTAATTGCACTATCGCAAATAATGAAAATACGCGCGCAAGCGGCAACGGTGGTGGTGTTTGCTTAAGAGGCAGTAGTTCCGATCTTTATATTGAAAACACTATTATTGCGAATAATACCGCAAGCGGCACGAACGATTTCTATAAAGTCAGTGGTACGGTACATAACAACGGCTATAATGCTGTGGAAACCCAGAGTGGAAGTGATTTTGTAGATGGTGTAAACGGGTGTTACACCGGTACACAATGCGGTGAAAACTTAAGCACAACTCTGGCGGATAATGACACATTAAACGGGACCCAGACACTTGCCCTTTCCAGCGGCAGCGTTGCCATCGACGCCGGTAATTGGACTGCAAACCAGGGGGTAAGCATACCGGCAAAAGACCAGCGCGGTTATGACAGGGATCCCGACCCCGGCAAGCCCGACATAGGCGCTTATGAATTCCAATCCGCCGCGCCCACGGAGACACCGACTAACACGCCAACTCAGACACCGACAATCACCAACACGCCTACTCAGACACCGACAATTACCAACACGCCGACAATTACGCCCACACCGACCAACACGCCGACAATTACGCCCACACCGACGAACACACCGACCAACACGCCAACGATTACGCCAACACCGATCTACGGTCCCGGCAACGCGCTTGATTATGACGGCGGTGATGATTACGTTTCCAGCCCCCTCCTGATAAGTGGTTGGGGATCACTGACGCTTGAGACATGGGTTTATGCACGTTCATTTAATCCCTACTCCCCGGATTACAATATTTCGAACCTAATTCGTGGTGGTGATGAGAGGGCACTCATCCGTATCGGTGATGCAGACATAGACAATAATCAGCCACAGTTTGTAATTGATTGTGGAGCCGGTCAGGTTAAATTAAATGCTAATGCAAAACTGAATATCAACACCTGGTATCATATTGCCGGCGTTTATGATAACTCGGAAATGAAACTCTATATTAATGGGGAACTGGACAACTCACTCCTGCAAAGCGGTGCTATAGATACTACCGCGGAAGCAACCACTCTGGGCGGTTCAACAGGCGATCGCTATCTGGATGGATACTTAGATGAGGTCCGTATTTGGAATGGTGTACGCTCTGCAACAGAAATTCGAGACAACATGTGCCGGAATCTCGCCGGGGATGAATCCGGCCTGGAGGCTTACTACCGCTTTGACGAAGAGAGCGGGACCTCCCTCCCCGATGAATCGGGAAACGGAAACACCGGGACGCTACACAACATGGCGGACGATGACTGGGTAACCTCCTACGCCGTGATCGGCGATGAACCGGCCCAATCCCAGACCAATGTGCGGGGATACTGGAACGGCTCATCGGAGTGCTCCCTCAGCTCGGGCGGTCTGTTCATGACCGGGGCCTCCTTCGGCAGCCAGATGGACTACGCCGTTTACGGTCATAACAACCTGACCGGGACGACTAGCTCAGATTGCCCCGCCGGTGTAGGGCAACGGATAGAGCGCATCTGGTACATGGAAGAGAACGGAACGGTGGTACCCAACGTCCACTTCAACCTCCAGACTGCGGGGGGGGCGGGATTAGGGCAACTAGACGCCTCTCTTTACGTGCTGCTTAACAGGAGCAGTGAGAGTGGCCAGTTCTCATCACAGACAACGGCGGATTGGCGCGATGTGTGGGTGGTGAGTGTGGAGCCCGCTGACCTCACCGATACCTACTACTACACCCTCGGCACCCTTTTTACGCCCACGCCGACGAGCCCGCCGACAGCTACGCCCACGCCAACCGCAACGGAAACTCCAACGGCGACGCCGACTTTGACACCTACGGATACGCCGACGAATACACCAACCATTACCCCGACAACAACACCAACAAACACGCCAACACCGGTCTACGGGCCGGACAACTGCCTGGACTTCGATACGGGGGGGGATGCTGAGTATGTTAACGCTTCCCGGGTAATGACCAATCAGGATAACTGGACCATGATGGCGTGGGTGAAGCTTAACACGATTGTTCCGGATCTCTGGCAGTGTGTCGCGTACAACGGGGACGATTCGGCCGGGTATGGCTTTGGCTTCTTCAACGGGAGAATACAAGGGTTATTCGGAATGGTTACGTGGCATTTCACGGATGAAACCATATCCGCCGGCAGATGGAACCATGTTGCCATGAGGAGAAGCAGCGGCACAACCAGGTTCTTTCTGAACGGAGTTCTATTGGATTATTCAAGTTCAAGTACACCGAATTCCCCGTACGATCGCTTTACCGTGGGCAACATGATCGAGGGTGATCACGAAAGTATATATACGGATTCTCTGGATGGTCAGGTTGACGAGCTCAGCATCTGGAATGTTGCCCGCACCCAGGACGAGATCCGCGACAACATGTGCCGGAATCTCGCCGGGGATGAATCCGGCCTGGCGGCTTACTACCGCTTTGACGAAGAGAGCGGGACCTCCCTCCCCGATGAATCGGGAAACGGAAACACCGGGACGCTGCACAACATGGCGGACGATGACTGGGTAACCTCCTACGCCGTGATCGGCGATGAGACGGGGCAATCCCAGACCAATGTGCGGGGATACTGGAACGGCTCATCGGAGTGCTCCCTCAGCTCGGGCGGTCTGTTCATGACCGGGGCCTCCTTCGGCAGCCAGATGGACTACGCCGTTTACGGTCATAACAACCTGACCGGGACGACTAGCTCAGATTGCCCCGCCGGTGTAGGGCAACGGATAGAGCGCATCTGGTACATGGAAGAGAACGGAACGGTGGTACCCAACGTCCACTTCAACCTCCAGACTGCGGGGGGGGCGGGATTAGGGCAACTAGACGCCTCTCTTTACGTGCTGCTTAACAGGAGCAGTGAGAGTGGCCAGTTCTCATCACAGACAACGGCGGATTGGCGCGATGTGTGGGTGGTGAGTGTGGAGCCCGCTGACCTCACCGATACCTACTACTACACCCTCGGCACCCTTTTTACGCCCACACCGACGAGCACGCCGACTCAGACACCCACGATAACGATCACGCCGACACCCCTGCCCTGGCCGATGTTTCACTACAACGCCCGTAACACCGGGCTGAGTCCCTACACCGGCCCCTCGGTGCCCGCGCTGGCCTGGAGCTATGTGACGGGGGACTACATAGATGACTCCTCGCCCGCCATAGGGAGCGGCGGGGTGACATATGTGGGCTCACGGGATAACAGGCTGTACGCCTTCAGCTCGTCGGGCTCCCTCGACTGGAGCTATGTGACAGGGGACAATGTGGAAAACTCGCCCGCCATCGGGAGCGGCGGGACGATATATGTGGGTTCCTACGACTACAACTTCTACGCCCTCAGCCCGGCGGGCTCCCTCGAGTGGAGCTATGACGTCGGGGGCAGTATACGCTCAAGCTCAACCACCTTCGGGCAAGGCGGTGAAATACTCCTGACGAACGTCTACGGCCGTGTTTTCGCCCTCAACACCGACAGCTCCCTGGTCTGGACCTACTACCTCGCCACAAGCGTATACAGTTCGCCGGCGGTAGGGAGCAATGGAGGTATTTACGTGGGCGGCTACGATAACAGGCTGTACGCCTTGAATTCACCGGGCTCTTTCAATTGGAGCTATTTGACGGGGGATAATTTGGCATCCTCCCCTGCCGTCGGCAGCGGCGGGGGGGTCTACGTGGGCTCACAGGATGACAGACTGTACGCCTTCAGCTCGTCAGGCTCTCTCGACTGGAGCTATGTGACCGGCGGCGATGTGGACTCCTCGCCCGCCATCGGGAGCGATGGAAGGATATACGTGGGCTCCGATGATAATTATTTATACGTCATAAGCTCGTCGGGTTCTCTCCGGTGGAGCTACTCGTTCGGATGGGCGGATCTCTTTACCGGGCCCGCCATCGGGAACGACGGGAGGATATTTGTAGCCCCCGCGCTTTACTGGACGCAGTTGTACGCCTTGAACTCCGACGGCTCTCTCCAGTGGACCTTTGGTTCGGGAGGAGCGTACGTGTATGGATCGCCCGCCATCGGGAGCGACGGAGGTATATACTACGGCGGCACGAACAACGCGATGTATTGTATCCGGCAGGCGCCACCGACACCCACGAATACACCGACGATCACGCCGACTCCCACCATCACGTCAACGCCGACGCTCACGCCGACGCCCACTATCACGCCGACTCCCACAGTCACACTGACGCCGACGGTCACGCCGACGAACACGCCGACGCTCACGCCGACGCCCACGAATACACCCACCAGTACGCCGACTTCCACACCGTACGCCCCCTGGCCGATGTTCCGTTACGACGCGAGGAACACAGGGAGAAGTCCATACCAGGGCTCGCTCGGCGCGGGGCTCAGGTGGAGCTACGAGACCGGAGACGATGTATATTCTTCCCCCTCCATCGGGAGTGATGGAGGAATATATGTGGGCTCCATGGGGAATAGAATATACGCCCTCAACTCGATAGGTTCGCTCGACTGGAGCTATATGACTGGAGGTGATGTGGAGTCCTCGCCTGCCATCGGGAGCGATGGAAGGATATATGTGGGCAGCGACGGCTCACTCGACGACGGCTACCTGTATAATTTTAATTCGGATGGAACACTGGAATGGAGTTACGAAACACCGAATTATATCAATACCTGCTCACCCGCCATTGGAACCGACCAGAGGATTTACATAGGGGCGCTCGGATTATACTGCATTAACTCGGACGGCACCCTGTACTGGGAATACGGGACCGGGTGGTATGTCACATCACCCGCTATTACAACCGACAGCAGGAGCTATATCCATAGCTGGGACGGCCAAGTGCATTGCGTCAACTCCGACGGCTCATGCCTCTGGACGTACGATACGGGTCTCGATGGTGCTTATAGCCATTCCTCTCCGGCTATTACAGAGGACGGGGTTGTCTATGTCGGCACGCTGGATAATAGCCTCTTCAGCATCGACTCCGATGGCTCGCTCCTGTGGAGCTACGTGACCGACGATGATGTCCTTTCATCACCTGCAATAGGCGAAGAAGGGAACATATATGTGGGCTCCCGGGATAATAGGATATACGCCCTCAACTCAGTCGGTTCGCTCGAATGGAGCTATCTGACCGGAAACAACGTGGACTCCTCACCCGCCATAGGGAACGATGGCGGGATATATGTGGGCTCCGAAGATGACAGCTTATACGCCCTGAGCTCGGCAGGCTCCCTCAATTGGAGCTATGTGGCTGGAAACGCCGGCGTGCGCTCCTCGCCCGCCATCGGTCCCGACGGAACGGTCTATGTGGGGTCTGATGACAACAGGCTTTACGCCATCAACTACTTTTACGACAACTTCCACCAGGACATACCGCTGTACGACGGGTGGAAGCTCATCGGCCTGAGCCCCGACGCCTGCTACTATGTCACGGGGCACGAGCCGTCGTCGGCGGTGAAGGCGAAGATACCGGCGACAAGTTACTCCGAGATTCCGAGTATCCAGAGCTTCCTCACCGACATGGGGATATACGGCAACGTGGAGAAGATAACCGGCTGGAACCCCGACCCGAGCGACCCGGACAGCATGGAGGTGTACACCTACGAGAAGGATGTGGGCTCCTCACTGGACTACATAGCCGGCGGCTACGGCTACTGGGTAAGGGCCAACGCCGGATGCACCTGGAGCATGAGCGGGCCGAAGCGCCTGAAGATGGTGGACGGCAGCTCAACGACAGCGCTTAACAAGGGCTGGAACCTATCCGGTGACGTATTTGCCAAAGTCCACTACCAGGGCAGCTTCCCGACTGCGAAGTTCGGCTCGGACGATATGGGGAGCCAGAGTCACGGCGACATAATCGCCTGGCTGAAGGGCCTCGTCGTTTACAGTGCGACGGGCGACCCGGCGGGAGACAAGGTCGAGGCGATGATAGCGTCGGACGACGTCTTCCCGTACTACCACACCTACTACAAGGACATACCGGACTTTCTCCAGACACTCAAGTACGTGGGGCCGGGGATGGGCCTGTGGATAAAGCTGGAAGATGGGACGACGGGCGTGGAGATAAGGTTCCCCTCTGAATGACGATTGAAGAGTTGATTACAAAAGATCGTGTTGAGCCCTTATTAAAGGAAGCTGATGAACTTATAGCCATATTTATGGCATCCAAGAAAACAGCGCGGCGGAAAAAATGAATATCAATCTTCAATATTCAATCTTCACTCGTCAATCTGCAATCATCCTCGCCATCGTGGTTCTCTTGCCGGCCATCGCCGTGGCAGATCCGTACTACCCGTCACCGGAGCGCGCGGCGGGGAAGGGGCGGATGCTTTACGGCGCGAGCTTCTCCATAAACGGCATGGAGGCCGAACCGGGGGACGAGATCGGCACGTTCGACGGCTCGGGAGCATGCCGGGGCCGCTTCACCGTGGAGGAGCCGGGCAGGTACGGCTTCATGCCCGTCCACGGCGAGAGCAGCGAGCTGCTCCACTTCCGCATTGTGAAGAAGGCGACGAAGAGGGAATACGTTGTCTCAGGCACCTATACTATTGATAGAGCCACGTCCCAGTTTGACTCGATAGAGTTCGACCTCGTTACGGGCGAGGAGTACGACAGCGACGGTGACGGAATGTGCGACTACTGGGAGTGGTTTTACAGGGAGCGCGGCTTCGATGCCGGTTCGTGGAATAATCCGGAAGTTGACACTGACGGGGACGGCTGGGTGGACATCCTGGAGTATGCGGCCGGGATCAGCCCGGTTGACGCTGGGGTCAAACCGGGAACTGTCCAGGTGAACTTCGGGCCGGTTGGTTCCGTGCCAGGGGGATATCTCGAAGACAGCGGCAAGACTGGTTCAGGGAGGGGTTACGGCTGGCAGTAGTATAGAAATAGGGAAATATGGAAATTCAGGTCATATAAAACGGTAATAGTGCGTACTCATGTCAATAGACAGCTGAAAACTGAAAACATATAACAATGAAAAATAGTAGGATCACGAAGTATCCATCCACGGGAGTGCGGGTGCGAAGCGTTGACAGGATCTTCAAGGTGCTGGTCCTCGTCTCCGCTGTTCTCGCCATGGTTCTCTTCGCCGCAGTTGTCGGCCAACGTATTTACCGGGGAAGCCGTAATTCGCGTGCATCCGGTTACTTCTCCGACGCTGTCGCGAAATCAAGAGAGGGCGATTATCAGGCCGCCGTCTCCTCCTACGAGGAGATCGTAGAACAGGAACCTGACAATATCAATGTCCTCAATAACCTCGGCATCCTACACGCTTCTCGCGGGGATGGCGATGAGGCGCTGGCTTGCTTCAAGAAGGCAATCAGGCCGGAAATCAACGTCGAGAAATCCCACTACAACCTGGGGAACCTATATCTCTCCAAGAGCGATATTGCTAGTGCCGTCAAGCATTACAAAAGCGCCGTGATACAAAGGGCCGATTACGCTAAACCCCACATCATGTTGGCTGCCGTTTACGAATCACAGGGTAATAGGAATAGAGCGGTCCGGGAGTACGAAGAATTGTTGAGAATAGAGAGGGAGCAGCAGAAGCGACTGCTGGGTGACAGGGGCCTTTCACGGGAAAAATATATAAAACTGAAGCATTCGTTTGATGTGAGGAATCTCCTGAGCAAGGGGTTTATACACGAGAGGATGGGGGAGTCCGACAAGGCCCTGGCGAAGTATGAAGCCGCACTCGACGTGGAGCAGGACTTCATCCCGGCCCGCATAAGACGGGGGATAGTCTATTTCAGCAGTGGTGAGTACGAGGAGGCAGAGAGGGAGATCCGGAAAGCGCTCGGGGTCGACCCGGAGCTGAAGGGATTCGAGGTTTCCCTGGCCGACTTTTACTTCATGAAGGGCAAGGGAGACCGGGTCCGAGATATGTTCGGGCGCCTCGTAGAGGCGTATCCCCGAAGCATTGTCCTCAAGGATTACCTCGGGGGATTGCTGCTGAAGGAGGAGGAGTACGGTGAGGCGGCGGAGGTATTCAAAGAGATACTGGCAATCGACCCGGGGTATGCAAGGGCGTACGGCGGCATTGGCAACGCCTGCCTGCGCCTCGGGATGGACGAAAAGGCGGAGAAGCAGCTGAAGAGGGCGGTTGAGCTATCGCCGCGCGCTCCGGATAACTACTACAACCTGGCGTGCGTCTTCAGCAGGCGGGGTGATATGGAAGAAGCCTTGAGGTGGCTTACGGAGTCCATGAAGAGGGGGTTCAGCGACAGTAAGCACATAAGGAGCGACCCGGCCCTGGAGAACCTGCGCGCGTCGGGGATGTTATCGAGGGTGGGAATCTGACATGAAGCCGGCGGCAAAGATTATAGTTTCACTTCTCGCGGCGGCGGTGTTTTTCCCGTTGGCCTCTCCGGCCCTCGGCCAGCACTGGACCCCTCCCGGATGGTGGCCTGGCCCGTACGGGCACACGGTGTGGGGCCAGGTAACCTTCTGCGGCACCCTTGATACGAGCGACCAGGCTGCGGCCTTCCGTGTAAGCGACGACGCCCTGGTCGGCCTGTGCTACATTACCGTTAACGGGGGCTTCTGGTACAACATGGTCATACACGCCCTGACCACCGCCTCCGTCGAGGTGTATTTCCTCGTGTGGGACGGGACTCAGGAGCTGAACGCCTACACGAATTTCACGGCCGGTCCGCAATCGCCCCCGCCCGAGACACAGCACGGTCTGTCCTGTTCCGAAGGCGCGGTGCCGGAGCCGTCAACCATAATGATGTTAATTGTCTCCTTCGGCTCCGCTTACTTCTTCAGGAAGAGAATACGCTCACGCCCCGTGTAGATTGACGATTGTCGATTGTAGATTGCTAATTGAATCGTATAGGAATTTGTTATTTGGACTGGCCACAAAGGCACGAAGGTATGAAAATATGGAAATATGAAAGTATGGAAATAACTGACTGGTGAACAATGGCTGAACTTTATTTTCATATTACCTTGTTTCCATATTTTCATACCTTTGTGCCTTAGTGTCTTAGTGGCAAAAGTCCCCGGCGAAGCCGGGATAAGTGCAAATTGCGCGGCCGGGAGAAGTCCGGATATCGAAAGATGGCGACCAAATCTCTCTACAATAAAATACGGTATCTCAGGATCCCTCATTGGGTGCGGTTGGAGTACAGATGTTTCAATCCCAGGGACCCGTTTTTCGACGTTCATATAAAGGCGCATGAACACAGGATAAAGCGAGGGAGCCTGAGCGTACGAGGTATTATTTTCGACGCCGACGGAGACATTCCTTGTTCGGCTTTTGTGGCGATAAGAGTGAACCTTACGGAGGAGTCAATCCCGTTCGAGTTTGATTGCAGGATCGTTCGTAGCAAGAAGATGGAGGAAGACCACCAGTACAGGATAACGGCCGAATTCATAGCCAGGACGGAAGTAGAGGTCCAGGATATCTCACGTTTTGTCAGCAAATATTATTAGTTCGCTGGCATTTTGTTTTGCCCTCCTCCGTCTGGCTTAAGGGCGGCGGCCGTGACAATTCTCATGGCCACCTGGTGGATTACCGAGGCCATACCCATCCCGGCAACTGCACTCGTACCTATAGCGCTTTTCCCTGTCCTGAGCGTCATGGATTCCCGGCGCGTGGCGCTTCAGTATGACAACCAGAACATCTATTACTTCATGGGGGGCTTCTGCATAGCCATGGCCATGCAGATATGGAACCCTTAGTGCACACATTCACAAATATGATAATATATTGCGGAGGGTACAAAATAGGTTGATATGCCATTGCGAGGAGCCCTTCGGCTACGCTCAGGATAAACTCCGCATAATACGTCACCGAACTTATGAGTCAGAGCACTAAGTGGGCTCCAATTTGCACTATTTAGAAGGTTCTTATGCGAGGCCGTAAATTCAACGCGGTATTCATAGACAGGCTACTCTATTGGCAGATTAGAGACCAGCGGTTTACAGGGCGGGTCCATTCGATCTTCGATCAGGCGATCAACGTCGAGTTTGATGGCCTCGGCCTTGTCACGGTCATCTCTCCCCGGAAATACAACGGCCCCGCCTTCATCAAGGCGTGCCCTTTTTCCTCCCTGAAGGGGATGCTGCGCGTGAGGTCCCGCGCGGTTCTCACGGGTGAGGAACTTGTTTTTCCCTCGCCCGGCGTCAGAATCCCGCTAGATGGCGCGCGACCCTGGAGCGGAAAAACAAAGATTAACCGTTTCGCGGGAAACGATGAACTCGCGGCGAAGGTGTCCGTCTTTCAAGAGGTAATTGTTTCACACCGCGACGGCCGGGAGGCTGTGGAGCAGCGGATCGATAAGCTGGAAAATTCCATTTTATCGGGCGAGCCCCTGCAGATCAAGAGGGCTCTCGATACCATCATAGGACTGGGCGACGGCCTCACGCCGGCCGGCGACGATGTCCTGCTCGGTTTGCTCTGTTTCATCAGTTCGGTGCCTTCGGAAATAAGGGGTGAGCACTTTAATAAATTTCTCGAGACCTTTTCGCTCATGCTGGAAGACCATATTAATTCAACGACCTTTATCAGTTATTCCTTACTTAAGTACGGATTGGAGGGGAGGTTCGTCGAGCCGCTTTCGGACCTCTGCGTTGCCATTCTGTCGGACGGCGGGGATGGTTTGGGAAAGAATCTTGAGAGGTTACTGGGAGTAGGCGCAAGCTCGGGGATAAATATGCTGAAGGGAGTCGTTCTGGGTGTGGATTTGTACTTAGCACCGAAGGGATGAGGGATCGAGGAATAAAACTAAATGAAAAGTATAAAAGGATGCTGGATGCTCGATTCTAGATGTTCGAAATGAAAGAAATGATCGCAGAACCAATACCATGAAATTTATGGCGTGAACGTGGCGGATCAAGGTTGACATTGAACAGGTGAAACGCAGTATGATGTACGAAGTGCGCGATACACAATACAAGATACGAATGACAGAGTAAGAGTACGATTAAGAGTGGGATTTAGAGAGATATGGAGGGAACATGATAGCCAACTTTATTCTGGAGAACAGGTACTACGACTCGGTCTGCCTTATGCAGGTTGCCAGTAAGCTCAAGGAAGAGGATGGGCTCAAGGAGGCGGCGGCTATGATGGGGACGGACGCGAACAAGAAGCTCATGGAGGAGATCGGTCTCCTGAACGACGATGGACGGGCGGCGGGCCCGAACGACCTTATTATAGCCATAGACGGCTCGGATGAGGTGGTTGTTGAATCGGCCCTCGGGAAGGCGAAGGAGCTTCTGGAGGAGAGGAAGAGCGAGGCCGGTTTGGACGTCGAGGTGGTTCCCCGCTCGCTGGACGCCGCCCTCGAGCGTGAGCCTGAAGCGAACATGGTTGTTATCTCGGTGCCCGGCCAGTACGCGCGGCGCGAGGCCGGGAAAGCGCTGAACAGGGGGCTCCACGTGATGCTCTTCAGCGATAACGTTTCCGTCGAAGACGAGATATTATTGAAGAAGCTGGCGCTGGAGAAGGACCTCCTGATGATGGGGCCTGACTGCGGGACGGCGATAGTAAACGGCGTCGCCCTGGGCTTCGCCAACGTCGTCGGCAGGGGGCCTATAGGCATAGCCGGCGCCTCGGGGACGGGCATCCAGGAGATCTCATCGATCATAGCCAGGCATGGGCTCGGAATAACGCAGGCAATAGGAACGGGCGGCAGGGACCTGAAGGAGAAGGTCGGAGGCCTGATGATGGAGAAGGCGCTGCGGGACCTGGACGGCGACCCCGATACGGAGCTGATCGTTCTCGTGTCGAAGCCGCCGGCCGAAGAGGTGGTGAAGAAACTGATGGGGATAATAAAGGGTTGCTGCAAGAAGGTAATCGTATGTTTCCTGGGCGGCGACATGGAACTGATGAAGAAAGAGGGGATCATAGCCACGGACACACTCGAGGAGGCCGCTCTCATGGCTGTCTCGGTTATAAGGGGAGAGAAATATGAGAAGAGCAATTTCACCTGCAGTCTCTCCGATGCCGGTAAGATAGCTGAAGCGGAATATTCCCGCCTGGGGGAAGGGCAGAAGTACATCCGGGGAATATTCTCGGGCGGCACACTCTGCGACGAGGCTCGGCTGGTCCTGAAAGAGATGGTGGGGGATATATACTCCAATCTTGCGAAAGAGGACCGGCTCAAGCTCGAGGACGTGTGGAAGAGCAGGAAGAACTGCCTCGTGGACATGGGCGACGATGAGTTTACCCGCGGTGTTCCCCACCCGATGATCGATTCCACGATGAGGAACAAGAGGATAGTGCAGGAGGCGGAGGACGCCGGCGTTGGTATCATATTCCTCGACGTCGTCCTTGGCTACGGCGCCCACCCGGACATAGCGGGGGCGCTCCTTCCCGCCATAGAAAAGGCCGGGAAAGTTGCTGAGGACGCGGGCAGGTATATCTCCTTCGTAGCCTCGATATGCGGCACCCCCGGCGACCCCCAGGATTACAATGAGCAGAAGAGGAAGCTTGAGGAGGCCGGCGTGGTCCTCATGGACACCAACGCCCAGGCCGCCCGCATGGCGGCGGCAATTATCACCCGTGGAAAAACACTGAAAAAATAAAACACAGAAGAGCTTGAAAATATGAAAATACCAACCACTAAGGCACAAAGACACGAAGCAAGTAAAAAAGAGAATAAAAACAATTTATCCACGAATTACACGAATTTTCACGAATACTATTGTGTTGTTCTTTTTTAATTCGTGTAATTCGTGTAATTCGTGGACGGATATTTTTTGTTTGAAGTAACTTTAACGTTATAAGGTAATTTGTTAAGCAGCATGGCGTAACTTACTGGGAGGAAGCTTATTAATGAAAAAGGGAAATGAATTATTCAAACAAAAGCTGGCCGTTATCAACATAGGACTTCCGTCTTTCGCGGAGTCGATCGAGGACCAGGGGGGAGAGGTGGTCCACGTGGACTGGAGGCCTCCCGCCGGCGGCGACCCGGAAATCATCGATCTCCTCGAGAAGCTGGAGAAGTTCAGCGACAGGATCGACCTCGCCAACGACGAGGCCGTGCGGAGGATGACAGGCGCGCAGCCCGTCCTCACGGGCCTGGGCCGGGCGGGGGACGTCATCCCCGGCATGGGGGAGCGCATGATACTCCACGCCGGCTCCCCGGTTGACTGGGATAGTATGTGCGGACCCGTGAAGGGCGCCGTCATCGGGGCGCTCCTCTACGAGGGATGGGCCGAAGACAGGGAGGCGGCGGAGCGGCTGGCCGCATCCGGCGAGATCACCTATTCTCCATGTCACCACCACTCCGCCGTGGGCCCCATGGCCGGCGTTGTCTCGCCATCCATGTATGTCTTCGTCGTGGAGAACAGGGCGGGGGAGAACAGGGCCTACTGCACGATTAACGAGGGGCTCGGGAAGGTCCTCAGGTTCGGGGCGTTCAGCGATGATGTCATCGAACGTCTGAAGTGGATGGAGAAGGTACTCGCGCCGTCCCTGGCGGAGGCGATACGCGTATCGGGAGGAATAGACATCAGGGACCTGACGGCAAGAGCCCTCATGATGGGGGACGAATGCCATAACAGGAACGTAGCGGCTACCTCCCTGTTTATACGGACGATTATTCCATGCCTCCTGGAGACAAAGCTGGGTAAAGGTGTCATAGCCGACGTCATCGGTTTCATCAGCGGCAACGACCACTTCTTCCTCAACCTCTCGATGGCGGCCTGCAAGGTCTCAACCGACACCATAGCGGGCATGGATAACTGTTCCATCGTTTCGGTCATGGCCAGAAACGGGACGGACATAGGCATCCGGCTCGCCGGCACGGGCGATAGGTGGTACACCGCTCCGGCGGGAATGCCGAAGGGCCTCTATTTTCCGGGATACTCGGAGGCCGATGCCAACCCCGACCTGGGTGACAGCACCGTCTCCGAGATTGCGGGCATAGGAGCGATGGCAATGGCCGCGGCCCCGGCAATAGTGAAGTTCACGGGCGGAACGCCGGGCGATGCCGTGAAGAACACGCTGGAGATGTACGAGATATGCCAGGGAGAGCACTCGCATTACCAGATTCCGGTCCTGGATTTCCGGGGCACGCCGGTCGGCGTGGACATCAGGAAAATCGTGGATAAGGGCATATCCCCCTTCATCAATACCGGCATCGCGCATAAGAACCCGGGGATCGGCCAGGTAGGGGCGGGGATCCTTCACGCTCCCATGGAGATTTTCGTGGAGGCACTTAAGGCCTTCGCCCAAACCCTCAAATGATTATCTCCGAGGTTCCTAAGCAATACGTATATTGCTTAGTATAAACGTTTCGTATCTCGTGAAGAGTGAAACGTGAAGCGAAAAAAAAGGAAGTATGTAATGGGCAGAAGATCAGAAACTTCCGTGATCTGAATGTGTGGAATTAGATTTATTAGATAAAGATTCCAAAAATGAGATACTCGAAAAGATGGACCACGAAACACGCATGTTAAGAAACCTGATAAAGAAGCTTTAAAGAAATACGCTTCACGCTTCACGTACTATGAAAATTGCCGTTGGATCGAAGAATCCCGTAAAAATAGACGCGGTTAAGAGCGTCGCGTCCAAGATATTCGGCGAGGTGGATGTCGAGGGCGTCGAGGTGGATTCGGGCGTAAGCCACAATCCGCTTAGCGATACCGAGACGATAGCCGGGGCCGTGAAGCGCGCGAAAGAGGCGAGAGGGAATACCGGATCGGATCTTGGCGTGGGGCTTGAAGGCGGAATCACGGAGGTAGACGGGCAGTATTACACGTGTGTCTGGTGCGCGATAGATAATGGTGACGAGGTGATGACAGGCGGCGGGGTCCACATTCCGCTGCCGCGAAAGGTGCTGCGCATGATCGTGGACGAGAAGATGGAGATGGGCCATGTTATGGACAGGCTCACTTCCGTTCCCGACACTAAGAGACGGATGGGGTTCGAGGGCATTCTCACCAAGGGACTCGTCAATCGCCGTGATTCCTTCGAACTTGTTCTCGGTTTCACGTTCTCGAAGATTATTTCGCCGGAGCTGTTCGACTAGATATCCGTCTTTCAGCGGATTGTCATGCTGGCGAGGCGCCTCGATATTCAGCTTTATTCTCTATGGCGAAAAGCAGCCTGCTTTGTTAAGCTTATTTTTTGAGCACCGGCGGGAAGAAGTCCAGGGCAGGGCGCTGCCGGTTTTCGAAAAGAGACGGAAATCTTTCGGGAAGGAGGCCGATCATGATAAAGAATTTCTTCTGCAGCGTTCTGATTCTCGCGCTGCCCGCGGCGGTTTGTTCGGGAGGCGAGAAGGTTCTATTGCAGTACCGCCACGACGTGGGATTAACCCTCAATTACAAGATGAACGTGGACGGGACTATTGTCTTCAAGCAGCTCGGCGGCTGGGTGAAAGGGGAGAAAGACAGCCCGAAGACAATTTCCATGAAAAAGGAGTTGTATTCTTCGGCGGAGGTCGTGAGCCGGAGCAACGGGCGGATGAACGTGGTTTACAGGTTCGACAAGGGGTTCAGCGAGAAGACAAAAGGCAGGAATGTAAAAAAGACCGACCTCGATTTTAAGGGGGAAGATATCAGGATCAAAATGTGGCCGGACGGCAAGACGGAGATTGAGAACATAGGAGCGCTGGAAAAAGTTTACAGGAAAAGCCAGACTCCGTACCTGGAAGAGCCCCTTCTTACAATCCTTCCCAAGAAACGGCTCAAGATCGGCGCCACATGGAAACAGAAATTCACAAGGCAAGGCCTCTTTATCGAGGGGGAGCCGATTTCCTATACCGTCAGGTACAAGCTGGCGGAGATCGAAGAGTACAAGGGTGTCAGATGCGCAGTGATCGAAGGGCGCGCCAAGCTCGGGCTCAAGAACTATCAGGGGAAAACCCGGAAGGGTAAAAAGGTGGATGTTCTCAAGGCCGAGGAAAAGATGGACAGCGTAATGTACTTCGATATAGAGCGCGGCACACCCATTGAAACCAGGAAGACCATAAAGAGGCACGAGACAAGAGAATGGGAGGCAAAGGGCGATAAGGAGCCGTACAGGGACGAGCTCGACACGGAAGTCACAATAAAGGCAGTTCTCGTCGGCTCCGAGCAGAAGTGAAAGGGCTTCGCATCCCCGGGATTAAAATAATTGTAAGTTTACCCGCCATTTGGGAGAATAGCGGGGCCCGGGAATATTGCTCGCAGCTTTTTACTCCCCGGTAAATACGTCCGTGTTTGCTGAATCAAGGAGATTGTACATATGCCGAAGAAGATAAAGATCGTGATTGTTGGTGTCGGCAACTGCGCCAGCTCGCTTCTTCAGGGTATAGAATACTACAGGAAGAACAACGTCAAGGATGCGATAGGCCTGATGCACTGGGACATCGGCGGCTACAAGCCGTGTGATATCGAGGTGGCGGCCGCCTTCGACATCGACAAGAGAAAAGTCGGGAAGGATGTGTCCGAGGCCATCTTCGCCCCGCCTAACTGCACGACGGTCTTCTGCAGTGACGTGCCGAGAGCAGGCGTCAGGGTGCAGATGGGGAGGGTGCTCGACGGGGTCGCAGAGCATATGAAGTATTATGAGGATAAGCATACTTTCGTCCCCGGCGATGAGAAAGAGCCCTCGGAAGAAGATGTTGTCCATCTTTTGAGGGAGTCCGGCGCCGAGATAATGTTGAACTATCTGCCGGTGGGCTCAGAGGACGCCGCCCGTTTCTATGCCGGGTGCGCGCTCGAGGCCGAAGTCGCGTTCATCAACTGTATCCCCGTCTTTATAGCAAGTGATTCCGGTTGGGCGGAGAAATTTCAGGCGAAAGGCATACCTCTTATCGGCGACGATATAAAAGCCCAGCTCGGCGCAACGATCACCCACAGGATGTTGTCCGACCTGTTCAAGAAAAGGGGGGTGAAGCTGGAGAGGACGTACCAGCTCAACACGGGCGGGAACACCGATTTTCTCAACATGCTCAACTGGAACAGGCTTGCCTCGAAGAAGATTTCGAAGACCGAGGCGGTGCAGTCGGTACTTTCGGAAAGGCTCGATCCGGACGACATCCATGTCGGCCCCAGCGATTACGTTCCCTGGCAGAAGGACAACAAGGTATGTTTTATCAGAATGGAGGGGAAGCTCTTCGGCGACGTTCCCATGAACATCGATCTGCGTCTCTCCGTCGAGGATTCCCCGAACTCGGCGGGTGTGGCGATAGACGCTATACGATGCAGCAAGGTTGCGCTGGACCGTGGCAGGGGAGGGGTCCTCTACTCGCCCTCGGCCTACTTCATGAAGCATCCGCCGCGCCAGTTTTGCGACGACGAGGCATACAAGATGACCGAGGAGTTTATCTCCGGTAAGAGAGAGGAATAAAATCGAAGTTTTAAGGAGGCACGGTATATGAAGGTTATAGATCTGACACAGCCGTTGAGCGATCTCACGCCGGCGTGGCCGACGTACGAGCCGCTCCAGGTTAAGTTTTTCAAGAGGCTCGCGCCGAACGGCGCGAACGGCCAGCTGGTGACCCACTCCAACCACGTCGGGACGCATCTGGACGGCTCTTTGCACTTCTGCACTCATGGAAGAGATATTGCCTCCATCCCCCTGGATGAGCTGGTCGCGGAGGGCGTCATCGTCGACCTTAGCGACATCGCCGAGGACTACGGGATCTATACCTCGAAGGACATAACGGACCGCGTCGAGGTCAAGAAGGGCGACATACTGATCATCAACACAGGCTATCACCGGTACGCGTGGGACCAGCCGGAGGCGGACGAGGTGCGGTACATGGTGAAACACCCGGGGCCGACGCGCGAGTTCTCGAAATGGTGCAAGGAGATGGAGTTCAAGTGGATTGGACTCGACTGCGGTTCCGCCGACCATCCCATGAACACGAAGATCAGGGAATGGATGCCCAAGCAGGCCGCGGAGTGCGAGGCGTACTTCCGGGAAAAGTACAACAAGGGAATAGACGACGTCTTACCGCCGGAGGATTACCAGTTCATGCACATTGACCTCTTTCCCCTCGACATCATCCACGCCGAGAACCTCGGCGGGGACATCGATACGGTGCTGGGGAGGCGCATGATTATCGGCTGCTTCCCCTGGCGCTGGGTAGGCGGGGAGTCCTCGATATGCAGGATCGTCGCCTTCGACGACGTTAAGTAGCCAGAAGACAGAGAGAAAAAGACGAATGACCAATATTCAATAACCAATGTTCAATTAAAAGACAGAAGTTAGAAGACAGCCAACAGCAAACAGAAGAGCAGGGATAAACCGCGGATTAAACAGATTAAACGGATTAGGGCATAATCAATACATGCTTTTAATCGGTATAGTCCGTTCAATCCGTGGTTCTATGTAGCTTGTAAGGAGGATGGTATGAAACAGGGGAAAGAATATCACATAGCGCTTGGAAAGGGAGACATCGGTGAATACGTCATACTGCCGGGAGATCCGGGCAGGGTCCCGAAGATAGCAAAATACTTCGACAACGCGAAAAAGGTGGCGGAGAACCGGGAGTACACGACCTACACGGGCGAGGTTGACGGCATAAAGGTCTCCGCGACATCGACGGGCATCGGTTGCCCGTCTGCTGCGATAGCCGTGGAGGAGCTCGCGAAGATAGGCGCCCACACGTTCATCCGCGTCGGCACCTGCGGCTCGCTGCAGCCGGAGATAAAAACCGGTGAGATCGTCATCTCGACGGGGGCCATCCGCGGTGACGGGACGTCGTTATCGTATGTCCCCGTTGAGTACCCGGCAGTTCCCGACTTCGACGTCACGCTTGCCCTGAGGGAGGCCGCGACGAGGCTCGGCTACCCATACCATCTCGGCATATCCCACTGCAAGGATGCTTTCTACCTGGAGTATCCCGAGATCCTTCCCATGGAGGACGAGATCAAGGCCAGGTGGAAGATGTGGCAAAGGGCCAACGTTGCCGCGACCTCCATGGAGGCGTCCGCCGTCTTCGTTGTCTCGGCGATACGTAAGCTGAGGGCAGGCGAGGTAATGGCCGTTATCGGGGCCACCTGGAACGATGAGCCGATCAAGGAGAAGGCGGGCGTCGAGGAGGCGATAAAGACGGCCATCGAGGCCATAAAGATCCTTCACGCGAGGGACCTGTCAGCAAATTCGTGATGCGTCGTGCGTACTGCGTATTGCGTTAAAAGCTAATCGCAGGAAACAGGTTAGGGTAAAGGTTAAGAGGCCGGTATGGTAGTTGGGTTGAGGTTAGGTACAAAGCAGAAATTGCTTAACATCATCATCGAACCAGTATCTCACGGCCGATAGCTCCTGAGCACCCCCTCTCTATCCTCTATGGCTTCGGCGTGAAGGCGAGCCAAGCGTGAGCAACACCTCGCCTGTATGGCGGGTAGTTGGCCCAAACCCATTGACCGCAACCAGTATCTCACGTCTATCTGCCGGAACGCGTTGTCTCTACACGAAGGGCAGCAGGAGAAAGGCAATGGACGTGAGGACGAAGAAGATAAAGAAAACAATCAGAAGCCAGCCCATTATCTCACGAAATTCGAGCTTGGCGACCGCCAGCATCGCTATCGCCCAGAACGGCTGAATCATGTCCGTCATCATGTCCCCCCAGGCGTATGCGATTACCGTCTTCCAGCTCTCGATGCCGAGCTGCCCGGCGGCCGGCAGCAGGTAGGGGGCCGTTATGGCCCACTCGGAGCCGCCCGAGGGAACGAGGTAGTTGAGGAGGCCCGCGTACCAGTAAACGAAGAGCAGATACGTCCCGGGCGTGCTGACGGCCACAAAGGCTTTGACGAAGACGGAAGAGAGCGCCGTGTACTTGAAGAGGCCGAATATCCCCGCATAGAAGGGGAACTGTATGATTATCGCCCAGACCGTCTTGCCGGCTTCCTCGCTCGCCTTCAGGAAACTCCTGGGCCTCCAGTGGAATATTACGCCAAGCATCAGGAAGATAAAGTTGACGACGTTGAGCGTTAGCCCCCCGCCCCGGGAGAAAAAATACCAGAAGAGCCACGTTGCTCCCGCTGCGGCGACCATGATGTTGAAGCCTGGCCACCAGTTCATCCAGCTGGACGGGGAGCAGGGACCATCCGGTTTTCGCGGCGGCTCGTAAAGCTTCAGCCTGTCGAGCAGCTCCGGCTTTATCCTGTATGTTTTCTCAGGCCTGGGATGCATTGCCGCCATGACAAGCGCGACTATCGCAACCATGATGACGGTCAGCACCAGGTTGAACGGGCTGAATATCGTGGTCGATGTGGGGATGACGTCTGCCAGTATTCCGTCTTTTATCAGGAAGTTGTCGGGGGTCGCTACGATCAGCGTGGCGGAGCCGGAAAGGCCCGAGTGCCAGGTGCATCCGAGTCCCAGGTATGCCGATGCTATCAGGAGCCGGTAGTCCGTTTTCGGGTTTCTCTTAATAAGGAAGAGGGCGAACATGGCGCTACCGATGAGGCTCAGTCCCCAGTTGAACCATGCCACGATCATCGAGAAGAGGGCCATGGTGAGGATGGCCTGCCAGGGTTTGTCCGGGTTGGTTATTGAAGAGAGCTTGTCCAGGAGGACCTTCATCGGCGGCGATACGGCAAGGATGTAGCCCGTCATGATAATGAGGCACATCTGCATCGCGAACTCAAGAAGCCTCCAGAACCCTTTTCCCCACGCCTGCACGGCGCCGTAGGGAGTTACGCCTCCCCAGATTATCGCCATGCCGAATGCTATTGCGCTCAGGATGAAAACGATGACGAGTGCGTCAGGTATCCACCTGTCGGTCCACCTGTTGAGTCTGTCGCCTGCGTCCTTTAGAAATTCCAGCCCGCTTCCCTTTTTATTCACCCTTTACCTCCCGCTATTGGTGTCAAACAGAATTATTCATTTTATAGAATCTTCAAACTATCAAATAGTGACAATTGCATGAAAGGGAATTTATGAATAATTCGGTATTATATGGGCAATTATATGAGTTTTCCTTGACATGGCGGTCATTTTACATTTAACTTTTCTTTCCCGTTTGAAGAAAAACAAGGAGGTATTTATGAAGGTTGAGCCTACGGAAAGACTGACAAAGGACACGCTCAATATAGACGCGCGGGAGGTGGAGGCGCTTATCCAAGCGCCCCCCATGGACATCCCGCCTTACGAGCCGGCAATGGTCAAACTCAAGGACGGATCCACTATGTTGATCCGCGCGGCGAAGTTCGAGGAGGCCCCCATGATGCTCGAGTACGTGGGCAAGGTCATGAAGGTAGACCACGATTACTACGACATCGTGGGTTCGCGCATCTACTCGGAGATACTGGGCTGGCTCAGGAAGAGGCTGAAAGACCCCTACACGCTGGTGGGCCTCATCGACGGCCTGTGGGTTGGCTTCGCCAACGGCAGGCTTTACAACGAGGACATCAGCATCAGCCTCCACTCCATGGCTCTCAAGAGGGGCCTGCGTATAGGCGCCATCATGTATTACGCCAAGGCCCAGTACGCTTTCGACATACTGGGTCAAAAGGAGTGGTGGGCCACTTACGAGAGCCCCAACGGCTGGATGCGCTGGGGCCTGGGCATGGCGCAGCCCTCCTACCCGTGGCCCGAGTACCAGCATGAGCTCGGCGGGGCCCGTGTCTTCTATATGAAGAAGGATTACTGGGACAGGGTCATAAGGAAGTACCTTCTGGACCTGGTAAAAGCCGACCTCGAGCGTCCCGTCCCGGATGAACTTCTGAAGAAGAACGATAAGATGAGAGTACCGGAGGAGATCCTAGTGTAAACGGAGTCAATAGCCGACTCTCTGCAATTACAGGGCCGCCCTTCCAGGGCGGCCCTGTACTATTAGGTATGCTTTTGCTCCAGGCCGGGATTTGTGTGAAAATTCGATAACGAAGAACAAGGATGACGTTGAGCATGGCGAATGAGAAAGAAAGATTTGAAGTACTCCTGGAGGAGATGGAAAGCAAGTTCAATCTCGTCATAGAGACGCTCATAGCGCTCAGGGATGATTTTAAAAAACTTCGGGACGTAGTGGCCTCTCATGAGGAAAGACCAGTGGGCCACGATCTCAGGCAGCAGGTGTTCGAGCGCGAATAGGCGATCCTACCTCGGCGCTGTCATCCTTCACGAGAAAAACCCCGTCGAAAACACTGCCCCCCCCGGACGTTCCCGCAAGTTCGTTACTTGCGAGGATTTTCAGAGACGGTGTGGCCTTTAAATTCGTTGGGATAGTAGCGTATTCATGATGGTGGGCGTCCGCGTGAGAGCGCTAGGTCACGCAGGAGTCGGCGTTGTTGCAGGCTAATTAGCCTGAATTGCATATACCCTATCGTCATACGACCCAACGCAGATCGTGCCGTCACTGCTTATGGCAGGGGAGGAAGTAATTTGATCTCCTGTTATATACGACCATATCAAGATGCCATCAGAACTAATGCTGTAAAGGCGATTGTCTCCCGAGCCAATATACACCGTCCCGTCAGAATCCAGGGCCGCTGAAGAATCAATATAATCTCCGGTTTGAAAGGACCACAGGAATGAGCCGTTTGAGCTGATGGAGTAGAGTACTTTATTTATGGCTCCGTATATATTCCCGTCAGAACCTATAGCCGGGGAAGTGCAGTCCCCGCCTGTGTAGCTGTTGTAGGTCCATACAATAGAACCATCGGGGTCGAAGCAGTAGATGGCACTGCTGTAGCCTGTATAAACTTTACCATTAGAACCTATAGCCGGCGAAGAATCAAAATCTTGCGTGCGTGCATAGCTCCAATACAGCGAGCCGTCCGCGTTCAGGCTGTAGAAATGGTTATCTTGTGAGCCCACGTATATTTTACCGTCTGTACCTATAGCTGGTGAAGAACGGATAGCCCAACCACTTCCATAGCTCCATGCAAAAGAGCCGTCAGAGTTGAGGCTGTAGAAACGATGATCATTTGAGCCAAAGTACACCCTCTCCCCGGAATCTATGGCCGGTGAGGACTCGATATCGCCGAATCCTAATGGTTTGTACTGCCATTTCCAAGAGCCGTCAGAGTGGAGGCCAAAGATAATGTTATTGTACGTTCCAATACAGACACTCCCATCAGAATATATAGCTGGTGAGGATATGACCCTATCTCCGGTGTTAAAGGTCCATGCTAAGGAACCATTGGAATTCAGACAATAAAGTTTATCATCCCGCGAGCCTGCGTACACCTTACCTTCCGGGCCGAAGACAGGAGATGACAGGATATCATTTCCGGTTATATAGCTCCATCTCAGCTCCGCGGCGAGGGTGCCCCTGTAAGGACTCTGTCCCGTGCGTCTTGCGTCATGGCGGAACATTGGCCAGGGACCTCGCGGATCGGGTGTAACGGTTATAGTAGGTGTGGGCGTGGTGCTGGGTGTCTGTGTGATGGTGGGTGTAAGCGTGATAGTTGGCGTCTGCGTGATAGTTGGTGTAAGCGTGATAGTGGGGGTCTGGGTGATGGTGGGCGTCATTGTCGGCGTCCACGTTGCCGCCCCCCTGTTTGCCGTCATGGCCGTTGTATTGTTGTAACGCGGGATGAGCCAGAAGTCTCTGGCGAGGGGCGAGGGGTTCCGCGCGTTCGCGTCCCAGTAGGTCCAGTCGCCGGGCCTGGGGCCGTTGTAGACGTAGAGGTTGTGGTCGGCGCCCGTCTCCTTCACGACGAGGACCCCGTCGAAAACCTCTCCACCCGGTACGTTCGCGCAGGTCATGAGCAACACATTGTCCCCCGATGGAACGGCCCAGAAGTCCCTCGCGACGGGGGAGGGGTTCCTGGCAAGAGCGTCCCAGTAGGTCCAGTCTCCCGCCGCCAGCACGTTCCACAGGTAGAGGTTCTGGTCGCCCATCGTCTCCCGCAGGACGAGGAGGCGGTCTTTTAGGCCCCCGCCGGTCGTGTCGATCCCCGCCATGGCGGCAGCGTCGTTCCCCGAGGGGATCATCCACAGGTCCTTTGCAAGGGGAGAGGGGTTCCGTGAGAAGGCGTCCCACCAGGACCAGTCGCCGGGCGCGGGGCTCCTGTAGAGGTAGAGGTTGCAGTCGACGGGACCCTGCCTCTTCATGACGGCCAGCTCGTCCCCGTCCGTGCCGTCGATGTTCCCCGCGTTTGCCAGCATGAGGATGTCGTTGCCCGCCGGTATGAACCAGAAGTCGCGGGCGAGAGGTGAGGGGTTCCGGGCGAGAGCATCCCAGTAGCTCCTGTCCCTCCCGATGGGAGCGTTGTAGATGAAGAGGTTCTGGTCGCCGCCGTTCGTCTTGAGGAGGGCCAGCTCGTCCGTCCCGTTTCCGTCGATGTCGAGTGCCGCGAGGGTGGAGGTATCGTTGCCCGAGGGGACCTGCCAGAAGTCGCAGGCCGCGTCCGGCTGGTTCCTGGCCGCGGCCTGGAAGGCGGTGTAGTCGCCCTCCGCCGGGACGTTGTAGAGGAAGAGGTTAAGGTCCCCCGAGAAGTCCTTCAAGACGGCGAGGGGGACCTGTGGCCCTGCCGGGGCATCGTGATTGACGACGATGGTGAAGGAGACGGCGTCGTCGGGAGGGCCGAACCAATCGACGCCCTCCTCGACGAGGCCCCAGTGCTCGGTGTAGGTCGTCTGGTCTCCCACGACGGGCGACTGCAGGGTGAAGCCGAAGGTGTAGGTCCCGCCGGGAGGGACGTCCTCCTGGACGACGCACGGCCTGTTAGGCCCCTCCCAGGAGCCGTGCTGGAAGGCGCTCGCCCGGTCGCGCGGCTCGGTCGTGCCCAGCTTGGTGACGCCGGCAGTCCATTTAAGTATGCCCGTATTCCTGTACTTGATCCAGGCATTGACCGTACTGCCCGATGTCATGGAGAGGGGATAGCGCTGGTCGATAAACTGCGCGTTGTAGGGATGAGCCTCGTACCGGGAAATGGCACCGTTGTCTCCTACTGCCCAGCCGTGGTCAACATCCAGAAAGAAAATGTCGTTGAGATTGTTTGTGGCAGATGGTTGCACATCCCAATTCCAACCAGCGTTTGTAGTGTAGTATACAGTCCCAGCATGAAAAGGAACCGCCCAGCCGGTTTCGGATGAGACGAAGTCAAGTGAATCAAACCAGGACCCGGGGGTAGCCTCCCAAAACCCCAGAGACCAGCTGGTACCCCCGTCAGTTGAGTGGATAGTATAATACTGCTCGCCATCAATTGTACCTCTGGAGGCGGCCCATACGTCATACGGCCCGACGCAATCGATACTCATGATACCACCTTGAGATGAGCCCGGGGTTGAACATTGTGTCCATGTTTCTCCACCGTTGTGCGTCGCGAAAATTCTAGCAACTGGCCAGCGCATAGTGTAGGTACTACCTCCACAATAGCCGTGAGAAGAATCAAAAAAGTCGATATCATCGACCCAGTTCGTTCCATAGGTTCCATATTGATATTTCTGATGCCACGTCCAGCCACCATCCGTTGTTTTATAGATATATATTGATTGATTTTGCCTGCAAGCCGATATCCAATTGAATTCGTCGAAGAAATACAATACAGGGGTGTCATACGATGCCGGAAGTCCGATTGTCGTCCAGGACCAGCCGCCGTTGGTGGTCTTATAGACCCTTTTAGCATCCCTCGCTACGATAAAACCGAGATTGCCGTTTACGAATTGTACTCTGTTTAAGTGATCTGAAGTCCCCGCGGATTGAGGAATCCAGGTGGCTCCTCCGTCCGTCGTGTGACGGATCGTGCCGTAATTTCCCACGGCCCAGCCGTTGTTTATGTCGGTGAAGTGGACGGCATTGAGAGCGTGGTCCGTTCCACTCTCCTCCTGAATCCAGACGGCGGCGTAGAGAGGGCTGGAGAGCAACGCTACAAGGAAGATGCTGACGAGGATGGAGGGGAACGTCCTCATATTTTAAATTTACCACAAAATAGGCAAAGGGGCAATAGTGTTCAGGTGGCAGGGTGGTTAACTGCGAGGATCTTCAGAGACTGTGTGGCCTTTGAAACCGAGAGCGCGAAAGAGGTAGTAAAGGAGAGCGGTCGAGATGCCGCCGACCAGGATACCATTGAGGGCGGGTATGAGAAAATCGTGCCTTTCGCTGTAGTAGGCGGCCGCGACCCCGAGGACGTAGCCTAAGATGCCGCTGGGCCGGAAGCGGGCGAAGCGCACGCTCTCCAGGCGCGGGAGTCTGCATCTCCAGACGAGTAAGTAGTCGCCCAGGAGAACGCCGCCGACGGGCGGTATGAAAATTCCCATCGCCGTCATCCACGTGAGCACGATGGAATACGCCCCGCTTATGGCTATGATAAAGCCAAAGATTCCGCAGAAGATTATAAAGGGTTTCTTGCGGGGGTAGCGGAGCATGTTCGCTCCTGCTACGCCGAAGGCGTAGGCCGCGTTGTCGTTCGTCGTCCAGACGTTCAGGACGAGGAGTATGAGGCCGAGGCCGAGGAAGCCTTGTATCTTCAGTACCTCGGCGAAATCGGGCTGGTTGTAGATGTTCCCGCCTATGGCGCCGAACCAGAGCATCAGGCCGTTCCCTATTAGAAAAGCGATGAGGGCCGCCCAGAAGGCCGTCCTCATGTTCTTCGCGAAGCGCGCCCAGTTCGGGGCCTGGGTTCCTCCGCTGGCGAAGGTCCCCACAATGAGAGTCACCGCGGCGCCGAAGCCAAGAGTCCCCTTGACGGGGATGTTCTCCACACCGCCGAACTGCGCGTCGGCGTAGGCGAAAGCCTTTACGGCCATCAGGCATCCCAGTATCACAATCAACGGAACTGCGATGAAGGAGAGTGCCTCCATCCCCTTGTACCCATAGTAGGCCGTCAGGCTGTGGAGGAACGCCCATAGGAGGCACATTAATACCATCACCGTCGTGTTGTTCCACCCGGCGTGCAGGATGCCGGCCTCCTGGAGCCAGGCGGTGAAGGGCTTCGCCATGAGGGCCACGGTGACCCCGAACCAGCCGAGCTGTGTCCCACCGAGGACTAAGTCCGTCATCTTCGACCCCCAGTCGCCGAAGCTGTAGCGTGCCAGGAGGACGGTCGTGAGACCCGTCTTGGCGCTTATGGCCGACAGTGCGGCCACGTAGAAGCCCAGGATCAGGCTCCCGCAGAGGAGGACCAGATAGAGGTCGGGCCAGTACCTGAAGGAGGAGCCGACCTTCGCCCCGGCGTACATCGTCGCGTAGAAAAACGTGAATCCCAGGAGGACGACGGAAATGGAGGCGAGCCCTTTCCGTGCATCCTTAGGGACGTGTGCGAGAGGATAATCCGGATCGACTCGAGCCATGACGTGCAGATATTATCATAACAGCTTAGCTTCTGGCAATTATCACTGCCCTCGACAAATTTCCAGACAGCATTCAAACGAGAGGACAAAGGACGAAAAACGACAGCATGAAATGACCAATATTCAATAACCAATAACCAATGTTCAATGGAAAGAACAAACAGAAGAAGTCACTCCCGCGGAAGAAAACATACAGAGAAAACTGAGAAGAAATAAACCGCGGATTATTGAAAATCCGGCTTATTGACGGATACTGATTTAACGGATTAACAACCTAGTCTGTTAAGACTGATTAAACTAGCTTGTTCCAGTTCCCGAAAAGCAATTGCAGATTGTGAGGTCATCATAGCAATTGAGCATGTTTTAAATCCGTATAATCCGCTTAATCCGTGGTTCCGTTTTTAATTCTTTTTTCAAAGGAATACGAACGACGATTTACGAGATACGCTTCACGTTTTATGAATTAAGCGAGTGCTGGAAAGGGAGGGCGTCTTGAGCTATAATCCAGCTGTATCTCAAGATAGAAGTAATTCTAACCAACTGCGTAAACGAGGGGGTTGATAATGGCGAAGGAAAAAAGTACCGGGAAGGCGAAGTTTCACCCGTTGGAAATGGCCCTCCGGCAGCTCGATATTGCTGCCCGGAAGCTAAAGCTGGACCCCGACCTGCACGAGAAGCTCAAGTATCCCCAGAGGGTCCTCCAGGTCGCAATACCCATAAGGATGGACGACGGACACCTCAGGGTCTTCAAAGGCTACAGGGTCCAGCACAGCATGGAGAGGGGACCCTGCAAGGGCGGCATCCGCTACCACCCGGAGGTGGATATCGACGAGGTGACGGCGCTCGCCATGTGGATGACGTGGAAGACGGCGATCGTTAATATCCCGTACGGCGGTGCGAAGGGGGGGGTCGTTTGCGACCCGTCAAAGCTCTCGCGCTTCGAGCTCGAGCGGGTTACCCGCCGCTATACCAGCGAGATCGGCATCATCATCGGGCCGGACAGGGACATCCCCGCCCCCGACGTCAATACCAACCCGGAGGTGATGGGCTGGATTATGGACACATTCAGCATGAACGCCGGCCACTCGGTCCCGGGCGTTGTCACAGGGAAGCCTATCAGCATAGGCGGCTCAAGGGGAAGGCTCGAGGCCACGGGTAGGGGGGTCGTTTATATAGCGGAGGAGGCGGCCGATTACACGGGCATGGATCTTTCGAGCGCGACAATCGCCATCCAGGGGTTCGGCAACGTCGGCTCCAACTGCGCGAGTATATTCTATGACAAGGGAGCCGTAATCATAGCCGTCTCGGACGTGGATGGGGGCGTTTTCAACCGCGAGGGGCTTAATATTCCCCGGTTGATCAAGCACGTTAAAAAGACGGGGAGCATGAGGGATTTCAAGGGCGCGAAGAACATAAGCAACAGTAAGCTCCTGGAGTTGAAATGCGATATCCTCGTTCCGGCAGCTATCGAGGGCCAGATTACCGAGAGAAACGCCGGCAGGATAAGGGCGAAGGTCATCATAGAAGGGGCCAACGGTCCCACGACGACGAAGGCGGACGCCATCCTCCACAGGAGGGGAATCCTGGTTGTTCCCGACATCCTGGCCAACGCGGGCGGCGTAACCGTCTCCTATTTCGAGTGGGTCCAGAGCCTGCAGTCCTACTTCTGGGAGGAGAGCGAGGTGAACGAGAAGCTCAAGAAGGTGATGGTAAACGCCTTCCGAGAAGTGGTCCGTATCATGGAGGAGCACAAGGTGGACATGAGAATCGCGGCGTTGATGCTCGGCGTCGGCAGGGTAGCCGATGCCGCGAAGGACCGTGGGCTGTACCCATAAAAATATAAAGAAGCTGGAAGCTGGGGTTTTCCAATGCTTGATTTCCGGTATACAGCTTCCAGCTTCTTTATATTCAGCCTCCCGTAATGGCGGGAATTACCTCTACCGAATCGCCGTTCCGGGGGACGTAGTCGCCGCCTACCCGCTTTCCGTTCAGGCAGAAGAACATCACCTCGTTCACCGGTATCCCGAGGTCTTCCATGATCGCAAGAAGGTCCTGCCCGGATTCAATGTCCACCCGGATTGTTTCAGACCCGCCGGCGTATCTTTTAAGGTTCGCCTTCAGCTTCAACTCTACGCTCATGTAATCTGAAAGTTTCTTTTTGTTTGCGGCTAGCGGCTGAACTCATCCCGAAGCTTGAGGAGTTCAGCGTTGTCTTTCATGGACTCGAACGCGGGTTCTTCCATGAGGATGTTGAGCAATGTGTCTCTTCCTTTCTCCTTCTCAAGTGACGCTCCCTTGGATAATTTTTGCAGGCTCTTCTCCTCCTCGCCTTTTTCGGCATATATGCGTGCCAGCTCGTAATGCGCATGTATGTAATCCGGCTGTATGCTCAGAAGTTCGAGCAGGGCCTCCTCGGCCTCTCCAGGCCGCCCGGAGCGGGAGCAGGCCTCCGCGAGACCCTGGAGCGTGAGGATTCGGCTTCCCTTATCGAGGATCACGTGCTGCTGGAGCGCGCCCCTGAATATGCTCATCGCGAGCTCGGGCTCCGGTTTCTCCTTTCTCAGGAAGATTGTTCCGAGGAGGGTGTACGTTTTTCCCATCTTTTCGTCCGTCTCGAGGATCGTGTTTATGATATCGACCGCGCTGTCGTAATCGCCCGCCTCGTAGTAACGGTGCGCTTTTTTGAAAAGCTTCACGGACTTCTTTTTGGGTTTTCCATAGCCCTGCAGTTCGCGTATGGTTTCCAGCCTGCTTTTGCAGTGCTCCTTGAACTTCTCGAGCGTTTCTTCGTCTTCGACCCTGTGCTGCCTCCACGTCTGGAGATATGCGCGGAAATGCTTCCTTGCCTTCGGCATGTTCCTGTCCAGGTAGCAGAGCTCGCCGAGCATGATCTCCGCTTCCGGAAATTTCCGCTTCTCCCTGAGAGCGGCCTCGCACTGTTCGATGGCGGCCCGGAATTTTTTTTGCCTGAGATAGACATCGGCCAGATCGAGGTAGGCGTTGGTGAGGTGCCTGTTGAGCTTCAGGGCCGCGTTGAGCGCTCTCTTCGCCTCCTCGAGCTTGCCCAGCTTCAGGTATAGATTGCCGAGCTGCGCGTAGGCTAGCGCGTTTCCGGGGTCTGCCTCACGCGCCCTGAGGTAGAGGGAGAGGGCTTCATCCGGTTTCCCCTCCCGGTACCGCAGGTTGCCGAGGTTGACGAGGGCGCCGGCAAGCTCCGGGTCGAGCTCGACCGCTTTTTCCATGGCTGCGGCTGCTTCGTCTGTCCTGCCGGCATGGATCAGGGCCCTCCCGAGATCGCTGTGAATAGGCGCGGAGTCCCGGGCTAGCGATACGGCCGTTTCGTACTCGCCGATCGCCTTGTCCGTCTCGCCCGCGAGCATGTACGCGCTGGCCAGGTCATAACGCGCCCGCGCGTCATCTCCGCTTGATGAGACTCTTTCCTCCATGTAGGGGATGATGGCCCTGCCGTTCAGCGACATCCAGCGGGACGACTGCCTGTCGTGGGGCGCGAGCATGCTCGCCCTTTCAAGCGCGCGCACGGCTTCGACGTAATGGGCCTTATCTTCCTTCTCCGCCCACAGGAGTTCCGCCGTTGCCGTATTGATATGGGCCGCCAGATAGGCGGGGTCAATTTCAAGTGCTTTTCGGAATGAGGCTATGGCCTCGTCGAACTTTTCCTGCCTCCCGAGATTGACCCCTTCAATGATAAGGTTCCGCGCATCCTGGGCGGCGGCGATCGTAGCCGCGGCAAAAACGATTGCCAGAGCAGCTGCTGCCTTGCCGATAGATATTTTCATCATTGCTATGATCCTAACGCTATCTGATTTTAGCTGCTGAGAACATTAAAAATACAAAAGCCAAAAAAGTCATCCACGAATTTCACGAATTTACACGAATTACAGAAAGAATATTGAACCGCAAAGGTGCCTTTCAACGGAGTTTATACTGAGCCCTTCGGCTTCGCTCAGGATAAACTCCGTCGAAGTGCTCAGGACCCAAGGTCAAAGAGCGTAAATATGCATTCGAAAAGAACAAAAGACGGAACCACGGATTAAGCGGATTTAAAGCAGGTTCAATTGTTATGGTAACCTCACAGCTACAAGCTGGATTCATCAATCTTAACAGACCAGGCTGTTAATCCGCGGATTGTTATTCGTATCTCGTGAAGCGTATAATGGAAAACGTGTAACGTTTCACGTTCAACGTCTTCCTGTTATCTTTCTGAAGGGTGAAGATGCGAGTCTTTCACGACGTCGGAGAGGCCCAGTCTCTCGACCGTCTCCTTGCGGGGGATGCCGTCATCAGACCATCCCCTGAGATCGTAGAGCTCGTCGAGCATCCTGTCCAGCTGGGGGAGGACGCCTTTTGCCCGTCCGGAGGGGCGTGGCTGAGTGAGCAGCCGCCGGGGTAGCACGTCGTCCTTCCGTGTTACGCCCAGGCGCACGTTGTAGAGCCTTTTGATGTTAACAATCCGCTCGGACGCGGCCAGGAGCTCGTGGTCGTCCATGTCCCACCCGGTGACGGCCCTCATCCACCCGGCGATCATTTTCGGGCCGACCCTTCCCAGGAAGAGAAACTTGCAGAGGCCCAGGGGATTGAATATTCCCATGAAGTTCTGCAGGTCGTAGCAGATGCTGCCTTTGCCTTCCTGCGAGTGGGGGTCGGGGGGCTCCGTGTACCCCATGTCCGGCAGGGGTATCCCCCGACCAAGGAAATAGGAGAGGGCTTCCAGGTGGCATGCCCCGCGGTTAGCTGTCGCGTAGTTCGGCGCCATGGACACGAACGCCCGCGGGTCGTGGTAAGGGTACTCGAGCCCCTTGGTGTGGATAGCAAACTCTGCGCTGTTTTTCCCGAGCTTCTCCGACGCCCGCTTGACGCCATCTCCGAGAAGCCAGCCCAGCTCCGTCTCCCGCAGGCCGATCCGCTTGGTGAGGCCCACGATGGCTTCGCCGTTTCCCCACTCGAGCTTGAGCCCCTCAGCCATGTCATCGGTAATGATGCCCTTCTCGCGCGCCTCCATGGCGAACGCGACAGCGCCTCCCGCCGAGATCGTGTCGAGGCCGAGGCGGTTGCACAGCTCGTTCGCCGCCATCACCACCTCGTAGTCATCGTTGAGGCACATTGAACCGAAGCCGGCGATGGTCTCGTACTCGGGCCCGTGTCCGAAAAGCGGGGCCCACGGACCCTTGTCCACCTTGATAATCTTAGCGCACCGTATCGGGCAGGCCCAGCAGGCGTAGTGTTTGAAGAGCGTCTTCGGCAGAAAGGTCTGCGCACACAGCTTCGTGGCTCCCTCCTCGAAGCTGCCGAGCTGCCAGTTCTTTATGGGGAGGTCGCCGTGAAGCTCGACCGCCTCTACGCCCCCTGCCGTGCTGAAGTCGCGCAGCCCCTTCGTGTTCTTCACGATATCTGGGATCTGCTCCTTTAGAAGGGCCTTCATCTTATCCCGGTCGTGTATGGGGACCCTCTTGCCGCCGGCGACGACAACGGCCTTGAGCTTCTTGGAGCCCATGACAGCCCCCATGCCGGACCTCCCCGCGGCGCGGGCGTTCGTCCCGTCGAACATGATGGACGCGATCCGCACCAGCTTCTCACCGGCCGGGCCGATGGAGGCCACTCGCGCGTTCTTTCCGGTCTCCGCTTTGAGGATCTCGCTCGTCTCGAAAGTGTCCTTGCCCCATACATGGGAGGCGTCGCGTATTTCGCATTTTTCATCTGTCAGGTAGATATAGACCGGTTTCTCAGACGCACCCGTGAAGATAATCCCGTCGTTTCCCGTGAAGGAGAAGGTGGCGGGCCAGTGGCCGCCGGCGCACGCCTCGTTCCATATGCCGGTGAGGGGCGACTTCGAGCAGACGTTGAACTTGGACGAGCCCGGAGTGGGAACCCCGTTAAGAAATCCTCGCATGAAAATGAGGGGGTTGTCGGGCGAAAGCGGGTCGGCGGAGAGGTCCGCTTCTGTGTACAGGATTTGAGCGGAGAGGCCGCTTCCCAGGAGGTACTTCCTGGCGAGCGCGTCGTCAATATTTCTTGTTTTCACCTCGCCGCTTCCGAGGTCGATCTCCAGCACCTTGCCGAAATATCCGTCTGCCATGGCTACCTCTCATTCAGTGGCTGGCAGAGCTCGATCAGGACCCTGCCCGCGCTTTTCGGGTTGATGAACGTGATAAGGTAATGATTCAATCTCTTCTGCGGTTCCTCGTAGATAAACTCCATTCCCCGTTCGCGGAGCCGCTTCATCTCACCGAGGATGTCGTCCGTTTCCAGCGCGATGTGGTGCATCCCTTCGCCCCTCTTTTCAAGGAACCTGGCGATGGGGCTTCCCTCACCAAGCGGCTCCAGAAGCTCGATGTGCGTCGCCCCGGCGTCGAAGACGGCGACCCGCACCTTCTGTTCGGGGACGTCTTCGACGGAGATAAGCTCCAGGCCCAGCACGTCCCGGTAGAGTTCGATGGACCGCCCTATGTCGCGCACCGCGATGCCTATATGATTGACTTTGCCGATCATGTAGCCAGTATCCCTCTTGTAATCCTGTCAGCCTCCGCGCAGGGCGATGATTTTCCCGACAGCACATCGCCGGCGCTCCTTTCAATTTCCATGGAAATATCATCCCGCTCGATAAGGGCGCCGAGCAGCTTTTCCCTGACAAGGGAGAGCAGATGTCCTTCAGCGCGCTTCTTCCTTCGAGTCAGGTATTCTCCCGAGCTCAGGATGTGCCGCCGGTGGCCATCTATCTTCTCCGCCAGCTCATCGATACCCTCCGGCCGGGTGGCGGATGTAATGACGATGGGCGTCTTCCACCCGTTTTTCTCTACGGCCGCCAGCTCGAGCTGGCGGGCTTTAAGAAGAGCGCCATCGAGGTCGCACTTGTTGACGACGAGGATGTCCGCTATCTCGTAGATCCCGGCCTTTATCGCCTGTATCCTGTCCCCGAGGCCGGGGGCGGTCACGACGACGACCGTGTCCGCTGTCATATCGACTGCAACCTCGTCCTGGCCGCTCCCGACGGTCTCGATGATGATGATGTCGTATCCCGCGGCATCGAGTATCGTGACTACCTCGGAGGTCCTGGGGGAGAGGCCTCCGGCCGCCTCCCTTGAGCCCATGCTGCGTATGAAGAGGTTCTCGTCCGGGACGCTGTCCTGCATTCTAACCCTGTCGCCGAGGACAGCTCCCCCCGTGAAAGGGCTCGTGGGGTCGATTGCCACCACGGCCACTTTCTTGCCTTCACCGAGGTAGAGCCGGATGAGCCGGCTTATGATCGTGCTCTTCCCCGTCCCGGGAGATCCGGTGACGCCCAGAATGTAGGCGTTGCCCGCGAGAGGGTAGAGACCGTCCAGTTCCTCGATGCTTTCACGCGACCCTTTCTCGACATCGCTTATCAGCCTGCCTATGGCTTTCTTGTCGCGCTGCTTAATTTTTTCTGCAAGTAATGACATGGCAACCTACAAAAGAACCGGCTTTTTGAAAATATGAAAATTATCCACGGATACTTCGGCTTCGCTCAGGATCCAAGGTCAAAGAGCGTAAAGATGCATTTAAAAAGAATGAAAAACGAAACCACGGATTAAACGGATTATACGGATTTAAAGCAGGGTGATAAAAATTAGATTCAATTGTCATGGCGATCTTACCGGGTGCAATTGCTTTTAGTAACCTTGTACAAGTTGAGGTAATCAGCCTTAAAAGGCTTATTTGTTAATCCGTTAAATCAGTATAATCCGTGGTTTATTTCTTCTCAGTTTTCTCTGTGTTTTTTCGTACCTCGCCCATGTTCCACCTACGAGGTGGGGCAAGGTAATTAATTCTCTCCGAGTAAGTTATTGAAATAGGTAACGATCTCGGTTGTGGAGGCTCCGGGCGTGAAAACTTTCTTTATGCCCATCTCCCGGAGCCTTGGAATATCTTCCTCGGGAATTATGCCTCCGCCGACGACCGCCGTGTCGGCCAGGTCTTTCTGCCGGAGAAGCTCCGTGACCCTCCCGAAGAGCTCGAGGTGGGCGCCCGAGAGGCATGAGAGGCCGATTATGTCCACGTCCTCCTCGACGGCCGCGGCCACAATCTGCTCCGGCGTCTGGCGTATGCCGGTGTAGATGACCTCGAAACCCGCGTCGCGGAGGGCGTGGGCGATGATCATCGCGCCCCTGTCGTGGCCGTCGAGGCCGGGCTTCGCTATTAAAATTTTAGCCTTTGCCATGATATTACCCTTAAATGATTGCGCTTGAATAAACAGTTACGCATGAAAATCAAAATTTTAATATCTGATGAGCCAACTATCTATATAAATCCGTGCTCTTGCTCGTAATCTTAATCTTGTACCCCCTTGCAGGCCAAGAATATTGTGTGTGTAAGATTAAGATTACGAGTAAGAGTACGATTATGAGTAAGGCAAGGGATCATATAGTCTTGCTCGCGGATAAAACCAGCTCCTTATAAGATTGCCGGCGGCGTGTACGTTCCGAAGACATTACGCAGCCTGTCGCATATCTCGCCCACTGTGCAGTACGCCTTCACGGCCCTGAGGACCGGGTCCATTAGGTTCCCGTCCGTGGACGCGCACCGCTCGATCTCATCCAGCGCCGCTTCCGCCCCTTTCGAATCCCTCCGTTTCCTGACATCGCAGAGCCTTTTCACCTGCGCCTTTTCCGTCTGCGGGTCGACCCGCGTGAGGGGGCAGCCGGCGGTCTCGGCGTCCGCGAACCTGTTCACGCCCACAATGACCTTCTCGCCGCTTTCCATTTCCTTCTGCTGTGCGTATGCGGACCGGTGTATCTGGTTCTGGATATACCCTGATTCTATCGCTTTAGCCACGCCGCCGAGCTTCTCTATCTCCCCGATATAGCTTCCGGCAATCTCTTCGAGACTCGATGTGAGGCTCTCGATGAAGAACGACCCCGCCAGGGGATCGATCGTGTCCGCCACGCCGCTCTCGTGCGCTATTATCTGCTGTGTCCGGAGGGCCAGCCTGACGGCCTCCTCGCCCGGGAGGCAGAGGGCCTCGTCCTTCGAGTTGGTATGGAGGCTCTGTGTCCCGCCGAGGACCGCCGCGAGCGCCTGGAGTGTGACGCGGACGACGTTGTTCTCCGGCTGCTGGGCCGTGAGGGTGCAACCGGCCGTCTGGGTGTGGAAGCGGAGCTTCAGCGCGCGCGGCGTCGATACGCCGAACTGCTCCACCATTATCCGCGTCCACATCCTCCTCGCCGCCCTGAACTTCGCTATCTCCTCGAAGAAGTTGTTATGGGCGTTGAAAAAGAAGGATATCCTCCCGGCCAGCTTCTCAATATCAATTCCCGCCTCCAAGGCCGCACGGATGTACGCCGTGCCGTTGGCCAGTGTGAACGCAAGCTCCTGCGCGGCGGTCGACCCAGCCTCGCGTATGTGATAGCCGCTTATGCTTATCGCGTTCCAGCGCGGCATCCGCTCCATGCAGAAACCGAACGTGTCGGTGATCAGCCGCATCGACGGGACCGGCGGGAAGATGTACGTTCCACGCGCCACGTACTCCTTGAGGATATCGTTCTGGATCGTGCCGGCGAGGACCTCCGGGCTCACGCCGCGTGCCTCGGCCACGGCAAGGTACATCGCCAGCAGGATGAATGCCGGGGCATTGATGGTCATGGACGTGCTCACCTTCGAGAGGTCGATGCCGGAGAATAGCGTTTCCATGTCTGAGAGCGAGTCTATCGCGACGCCGACCTTGCCGACCTCGCCACAGGCCAGGGGGTGGTCGCTGTCGTACCCCGTCTGGGTGGGGAGATCGAAGGCGACAGATAGGCCGGTCTGTCCCTGCGATATCAGGTAGCGGTAGCGCTTGTTTGATTCCTCGGCTGTGCCGAAGCCCGCGTACTGTCTCATCGTCCACAGCCTCCCGCGGTACATCGTAGGCTGGACGCCGCGCGTGAAGGGCGGCGCGCCGGGGAAACCGAGATCGCGGAGGTAGTCGAGCTCTTCTATGTCCTGTGGAAGATAGACGCTTTTTACCTTCATTCCGGAAGAGGTTTCGAACGACTCCTTCCTCTCCGGCCGCTTCGCCAGGGTCTTATTAAGGACCTTCTCTTCCCAATCGCTGTATGCTTTGGAGATGTCTTCTTTCATCGTATAAACCACGTGAAACGTTAAACGTGAAACGATACACGATTCACGTTAGTATTCAATTCCCTCGCGCTGTTTGATCCCTTTCCGGTAGGGGTGCTTTACCTCCTTCATCTCCGTCACGTAATCTGCTGCTTCGACGAGTTCCCCGGGCGCACTTCTTCCAGTGAGAACGATCTCCATACCCTCAGGGCGCGCTCCCAGGATCTCAAGCACCTTATCCAGATCGATCAAACCGTAGTCGAGGGCCACGTTGATCTCGTCGAGTACGAGCACGTCGCAGGCGCGGGTCCTGATGGACTCGATCGCCGCATCCAGGGCGCTCCCTGCAAGTCTCCTGTCTTCATCCGAGGGCGAACAACGGTCAACCATCTCCCGCCTGCCGAACTGCTCTATTGAAATAGACTGTATCTTTTTAATCGTCTCGAGCTCGCCGTATTCCGGACAGCCCTTCATGAACTGGATGATTTTCACCCTTTTGCCGTGGCCTGCCGCGCGGACCGCCAGTCCGAGTGCGGCGGTTGTTTTGCCCTTTCCATCTCCCGTGTATATGTGAATCATTATTCGTATCTCGTCGATCGTACTTCGTGATTCGTTAAAAAGAATTAAAAACGGAACCACGGATTAAGCGGATTATACGGATTCAAAAATGTATCTCGCAGGCTAAAGCCTGCGGCTACCTTGTTTTTTTCTCGTTTAACGTTACACACCTTTGCGTTTCATTATTTTCATATTTCTATACTTTCATATTTCCATATTTTTATACGGCGCAGTCTTCTCTCAACCTCTTTATCTCGTCCTCCAGATAGCCGAGTTCTTTGAGTATCTCGTCGGTGTGCTGGCCGAGGAGGGGAGGGGGAAGGTCTATTGCTCCCGGTGTGTCCGAGAGCTTGACGGGAATGCCCGTAAGGCGGATCTGGCCGAGCTTCGGGTGGTCGACCGAGACCACCATCTCCCGCGCCGCTGCCTGGGGGTGCTCGAGGGCCTCCTCGACGTTCAGTATGGGGGCGACGGGTATTCCGTTGGACTCGAAAAGCTCGAGCCACTCCGCCGCCGGCCGCTTCTCTATCTCGCGCTGGATAATCGGGAAAAGCCTGTCCCTGCTCTTCACCCTGTCGGGGTTCGTTTTGAACTCCGGCTTGTCGACTATCCGGCCGAGGCCGAGGAGATTGCAGAATGCTTTCCACAGCTTGTCGTTGCCTATGGCGATGTTGATATACTTATCGCTTGCCCTGAACGTCTCGTAGGGGCAGATCGTCGGGTGCTGGTTTCCCTTCCGCCGGGGCCCCTCCCCGGTCATGAAGTAGATGCCGGCCTGGTAGGTGAGGAGGGACATCTGGCAATCCAGCATGGATACATCTATTTTCTGGCCTTTTCCAGTCTTCTCCCTGGTGAGAAGCGCAAGGAGTATCCCCTGCATGGCGTATATGCCGGCGACGATGTCGGCGACGGACGTCCCGACCTTGAACGGCGGGCCTTCCGGGTTCCCGGTGATGCTCATAATGCCGCTCATTCCCTGGATGGCCAGGTCGTAGCCGGGCTTTTTTTCGAGGGGGCCGGAGTGGCCGTACCCGGAGATGGAGACATAGATTATTCGCGGGTTCTTCTTCAATATGTTTTCGTAATCGAGGCCGAGCTTCGAGAGGGCGCCGGGCCTGAAGTTTTCGAGCAGGATATCGGACCGTTTGACGAGCCTCTCCAGTATACCGCGGCCGCCCTCCGATTTTATGTCCAAGGTGATTGACCGCTTGTTCCTGTTGATGGAGAGGAAATAAGCACTCTCTCCCTCCTTGAACGGTGGGCCGAACGCGCGGGTATCATCACCTTTGCCGGGACGCTCGATCTTGACGATATCGGCCCCCATGTCCCCGAGCAGCATGGAGCAGTAGGGACCCGCCAGGATCCTCGATAGGTCAAGCACCTTGATCCCTTCCAGCGGCCTCATCTTCTCCTCCCTCCGTAAGTTGGAATACTACTATAGCCGTCATTGAGCGGTCAATAACACGGTTTTTCAATTGAAAAAGCCGGAGACGTTGTATATAAGGAAGGAGATAATATGAAGAGAGAATTAACAACATACGGGCAGGCCGTGCTCAGGAGGCGGATGAAGGAGGTAGTTCTCCCCGATGAGGCCTTGGGCGATTTGATAGACAAGATGCTCGATATAATGTACAGGGAGAAAGGCATCGGCCTCGCGGCGCCCCAGATCGGCCTCGATATGAGGCTCGCGGTCATAGACTTAGGCAGGCGCGACGTCGAAAGGCTCGTCCTCATTAACCCCATGATTATCTCCAGGCAGGGCGAGTGTGTCGCGGAGGAAGGATGCTTGAGCATCCCCGGCGTGAGCGGCAACGTCATGCGATCGAGGGAGGTCGTGGTAGAGACGTGGGATACGGCAGGGAACCGGCGGACAGTGAAGTGCGTTGGGCTCCTTGCAAGGGTCGTCGAGCACGAGCTTGATCACCTGGATGGCCTCCTCATTATCGACAAAATAAGCACCGTGGAGAGGAGCCTTATGAGCTCAAAACTCAAAAAGCTGAAAAAAGAAGCATCGAGGAAGTCGTGAAACTACTGGTTACCGGAGGCGCGGGTTACATCGGCAGCGTTACGGTCGAGGCGCTGCTTTCGGAGGGGCACGAGGTCACGGTCTACGATAACCTCGAGAACGGATACCGCGAGGCTGTCGTCCAGGATGCCGGCATTGTCGTGGGCGACCTGTCCGACGCGGACCTGCTCAGGAAGTCCCTCGGGGGAATGGACGCTGTAATCCACTTCGCGGCCCATTCGAAGGTCCCCGAGTCCGTGACAATGCCCGCCAAGTACTTCCGCAACAACCTGGTCAACAGCATCGTTCTCCTCAACGCCATGCGGGAAGAGGAGGTCCCGAAGATTGTATTTTCATCGACGGCGGCAGTTTACGGCGTCCCGTCGGCGTGCCCTATAATGGAGGACTCGCCGACGGAGCCGATAAACCCTTACGGCGAGTCGAAGCTCTTTTTCGAGGGGATACTCGAGGATTACCATCGAGCGTACGGTATCGGGTTTGTCTCCGTGCGTTACTTCAACGCAGCCGGGGCCACGGACAGGCTCGGAGAAGACCACCGGCCCGAGACCCATCTCATACCCATCATCCTCAAGGCGGCCTTGAGCGGGAGCGCGGAGGTGAAAATCTACGGGACCGATTACAATACTCCCGACGGGACCTGCGTCAGGGATTACATTCACGTCTCGGACCTCGCGGCCGCTCACATTCTCGCCCTGGAGCCCGGCTGCCAGGGCATCTTCAACCTGGGCAACGGCACCGGGTATTCCGTCCGCCAGGTCATCGACGCGGCCCGCGAGATTACCGGAATGGATATAAAGACCGTCGAGTCGTCCCGCCGGCCGGGCGATCCACCCATACTGGTCGCGAGCTCGGAGAGGATATCGCGAGCCCTGGGGTGGAAGCCGCGATATCCAGAGCTGGGCACGATAATCGAGACGGCGTGGAACTGGATGCGTGCCCATCCCGAGGGCTACGGCAAGTAATGGGCCGGCCCTTTATCCCCCTTTTAGTCATCGCCCTTATTGCCTCGTGTTCCCGGCAGAGTCCTACCGCAAAGAGCGAAGATACGCTGAGGATAGCTATCGACGGCCGGGACGCGCTCGTCCTGGTAGCGGCGGACGCGGAGAGCATGGGGAGGGGCCTGATGTTCGTGAAGGATCTCGGCGCCGTCGACGGGATGCTCTTCCTTTACGACGAGCCTCAGGTGGCGAACTTCTGGATGAAGAACACGCCACTCCCCCTGACCCTGGCCTACATCGACGGGGACAGCATCATCTTCCAGATAGAGTACCTCGAACCGTACGATACCGTGACCCAGCACTGGTCGACAAAACCGATCAAATACGCCCTGGAGCTGAAGAGGGGGTGGCTTCGAGAGAGGGGGCTCGGCGTGGGCTCGAAGGTCGATCTTGGCGAACTTAATAAACTACCGGGGATTGAAGACATCAAAAAACGAATGACACTAATTAACACGAATTTAAACTACATAGGTTAACTGCGGTTCAAAGTTTAAGGTTGAAAGTTGAAGGTGAAGACAAAAGAAGAGATGGCACCTGATTACTCTCATGTCCGGCAGAGCCGCCGGGTCTGACGGAGATTATACGGATTTAAAACGGAACGGCGAAAAACAGAGGGAGTAGGAAAAATGACAGCATGAAATGATCAAAGTTCAACGCTCAATGCTCAATTATAGAGGCTTGAAACTTGAAACTGGAAACTCGAAAGAGGGAATAAAGAGATCAGTGAAAATGGAAACATGGAAGTATGAAAATAATGAACCGAGAAGACGTGAAACGTTAAACGTGAAACGGCTTACGAAATACGCTTCACGAGACACGAATAACAAACCGCGGATTATTGAAAAACCGGCTTATTGACGGATACTGATTTAACAGATTAACAGCCTGGTCTGTTAAGATTGATGAATGCTGCTTTAAATCCGTATAATCCGCTTAATCCGTGGTTCCATTTTTTATTCTTTTCGAATTCATATTTACGCTCTTTGACCTTGAAACCTGAGCACTTCGACGGAGTTTATCCTGAGCGAAGCCGAAGGGCTCAGTATAAACTCCGTCGAAGGGCGCCTTTGCGGTTCGATATTCTTTCTGTAATTCGTGTACATTTGTGTAATTCGTGGATGACTTTTTTGGTTTTTGTTTTCAGCGAGGTAACTTGAAATAGGTCGAGGAGTGGGAGAGAGGTTATGAGGATAGTATTCATGGGGACGCCGGACTTCGCGGTTCCGAGCTTAAAGGCTCTCGTCGCAAGCGGGCACGAGGTCGCCGGTGTTGTCACGCAGCCCGACAGGCCCAGGGGCAGGAAGCTTGTTCTCACACCACCCCCGGTTAAAAAAATCGCCCTGGATCATGGGATAAAGGTGCTGCAGCCGAAGAGGGCGGCGGCGCCGGAGTTCGTCGAGGAGATCGAGTCCTTAATGCCGGACCTCGTCGCGGTCGTAGCTTACGGCAAGATTTTAAAAAAGAACCTCCTGGACATCCCGAAATACGGGTGCGTCAACGTCCATGCCTCTCTTCTCCCCAAATACAGGGGCGCGTCGCCTATCCAGCACGCGATCATGGCGGGAGAGAGGACGACGGGGGTGACGACCATGTTTATCGACGAGGGGATGGACACGGGCGACATTATTCTCCAGCACGAGGTCCCCATAGCCGATGAGGACACCTCTCTCACGATGTGGAAGAAGCTCTCGGATATCGGGGCGGAGCTTCTCATGGAGACAGTCGAGCTGATTGCCGCCGGCAGGGCAGGGCGAAATAAACAGGCCGACTCCCTTGCCACGTACGCCCCCATGCTGAAGAAAGAGGAGGGGGAGATAGATTGGTCGCTTCCCGCCGAGGTCATAAGGAACAGGATCAGGGGGATGCCGCCCTGGCCCGGGGCCTACACCCACCGGACGCTCAAAGGACGGCGAATCATGCTGAAGCTCCTCTCCGGGAAGGCCCTCCCCGACCTATCGGGAGAGCCTGGCAGCATCATTGAGGCGGGAGACGGCGGCCTCGTTGCGGGAACAGGAGAGGGGGCGCTGCTCATAGAGCGTTTGCAGGCCGAGGGTGGGCGGCCAATGGATGCCGCTGAATTCCTGCGGGGCCATAGGATTATGGCAGGAGAGAAGCTGGGGTGAAAAAGAAGGGAAAAATGGTCCGCGGATTTCACAAATTGATGAATCCTGCTTTTAATCCGTATAATCCGCTTAATCCGTGGTTCCGTTGTTTTTCTTTTTTCATATTCGAATACTCAGCAGCGGTTTTAACCGAATAGCAGCCTATGGGTGCGAGGGAGATAGCTTATTCCGTGCTGTTGAGACACAGGCGGGGTGCGGGCAACGCGTCGGAACTCCTCAACAGGGCATTTCTGGAAGAAAAACCGGCCGCATCCGACCGGGCCCTGGCGACGGAGCTCATTTACGGGTGCATCAGGCGCAGGCTCACGCTGGAGTGGCTGATAAGGGAATACTCCCGCTTCCGCCTTCCGGCGGATGTAAAGGTCCTCCTTAGCCTGGGGCTGTATCAGCTCCTCTACCTCGACCGGATTCCCGACTACGCCGCCGTGAATGAGTCCGTCCGGATGGCCCGGGCCGCCGGGAAGAAAAAGTGGGCCTCGACCGTCAATGCCATATTGAGAAGGGTCCAGGACGATAGAAGGAACCTTTCGTGGCCTTCCCGGGAAGAAGGCCTGAAAAAGCATCTGGAGGTGCGCCACTCGCATCCGGCGTGGCTGGTCGATATCCTCCTGAAGGACTTCGGCCCGTGCTCCGCCGAGGAGATCCTGAAAGAAAATAACAGGCGTCCACCAATCACGATCAGGTGCAACACGTTGAAGGTCAGGCCGGAGGAGCTGGGGGTTAGGCTCGCGAGCGAGGGGATCGACGCGGAACCGGCAGGAGCGGGGCAAATCTTCTTCCGCATAAGGTCGGATATCCCCGTCTTCGAGATCGCCGCCTTCCGCGAGGGGCTTTTCACCGTACAGGATGTCTCGGCCGGGCTCGCCGTGGAGATGCTCGGCCCGCGCCCGGGCGAGTCGATCCTGGACCTCTGCGCCGGCCCCGGCGGGAAGACTACCCATATCGCCCAGCTTACCCGCGACCGCGGGGAAATTGTGGCCATCGATATAAGCGTGGATAAGGTGCGCATGATAGAGGATAGCTGCAGGCGCCTGGGAATACGCTCGGTCCGCTGCGTGAGGGGGGACGGCCGCGAGGGCGGCTCGCTTTGCGGCGGCCGCCTCTTCGACAGGGTACTTGTCGATGCCCCCTGCTCGAACACCGGGGTGCTGAGGAGGAGGGTGGAGGCCAGGTGGAGGATGAATCCGTCCAGGGTAAAGGAGCTTTCTGGCCTCCAGCTCTCCCTCCTGAAGGCGGCATCCCGGTGCCTGAAAAAGGGCGGATACCTCGTGTACAGCACGTGCAGCATCCTGAGGGACGAGAACGACGCCGTTCTCGGCAAATTTTTAGCTTGGTGTAATGCGGGCCTTTCCCACGCTGTTCTCAAGCTTCAAGGGAGACATTCCGGGGACGGTATTTACTGCGCGCTCATGCGCCGTACCGGGAAATAAAAAGGGGGAAACGGCGTTGTGTGTGGTATAATATATCAAAAGGAGAAAAACAATGAAAATGTCGGTTTCGTGCTGCGGCTTGATCGCCCTTCTTGTTTTATCTTCTGTGAGCCTTTCGCGGGCCGAGGAGGTTAAAATAAAATATTCGGGGGCCACGAGGCTTATGGGCGTGGCAGCCAAGGCGAAGTACGAGGGGAAGGACGAGATCGCCTGGGGGGAGTACGCCAGGGCTTATGATATCCTGGCCGGGATACGGAAGGAACGTCCGAACTGGAAGACGCGGACGGTCGCCTTTTCAATGGAACGGTGCAGGCAGGAGATGGACGTCCTCGAGCCGGCATCGGTCGCCGCGAACCGGGAAATCACGGACGGACAACTGAGGTCGCTCGAGCTTCTCTCCAGGGCGGCCTCTCAGAATAAACGGATGGCCGGCATTATCAACAACATAAGAAAGCGTCTTGATAGTGCGTCCCGGGGCCAGGCAGCAGCGGCTCTCCCGGAGGTGAAGGAAGAGACGGGAGCGGCCGACGCCTACAAGGACACCGACGGGGACGGCCTAACAGACGAGGAGGAAAAAAGTCTGGGGACAGACCCGCTGTTATCCGATACTGATGGCGACGGGCTGAGCGATTTCGAGGAGGTGAGAAAGTACGGTACATCTCCTATTGTCGCGGACACCGATAAGGACGATCTGACCGATTACTTCGAGGTGTCGACTTCCAACACCAATCCGCTCAAATCCGATACTGACGGAGATGGCCTCACTGATGGTTTCGAGGTGACAACCTTCAATACCAACCCGTTAAACCCAGATACCGATAGTGACGGCCTTAATGATGGTGAAGAGAGGGATCATGGCACTGATCCGCATGACCATGACACCGACCATGATGGAGATAGCGATTTTGAGGAGGTACAGGCCGGATGGGATCCCCTCGACCCCAAACCATGGGAAGACGACTAACGAGTATATAAGGAGGACCCGATGAGAAACACTGCCTTATTTTCAGTCTTTTTAATGATTGTGTCCCTGGCGCTGGGCGCCACCCCTATTTACGGCCAGGAGGCAAAGCCCGAACAGATGTACGATAAGGCGGAGAGGCTCCTGGGAGACGCGAAGAGGGACGCGCAAGCCGGGGGCGAGGTAACCGCCCTGGAGAAGTACGGGGAGGCGCTCATCGTGTTCAAGCAGGTCAGGCTGAAAGACCCATCATGGAAACCAGCCGAGGTGGACGCGGCGGTCTCCGAGGCGGAGGCGGGTTATATAAGGGCGGTGACCAGTACGGTAGTCAGTCTCCAGAACATGGCCCTCCAGCGGGAGGCTATATCGAAGCAGCAAGCGGAGATAATCGAAAAGCTCAACCTCCTGGTGAATAAGAACGCCGAGATGATGAAATTCCTGACCGAGAACAGGGACCTGATAGAGAGTATCGAGGGAACGCTTGGCAAGTAAGGATATCTCAATGGGAAAAGAGGTGTCTTTTATGAGTGCATCTGTTATGTCCACGGTTGTTGTTCTTTCCCTTTCGTTTATTTCACTCTCCGAAGGTGCTCAGACGAACCCACTCATGGCGAATTATCAAAAAGCCGTAGGCCTCATGAGCATTGGCATACAATCTGTGTCCGAGAAAAGGGATAATGCGGCGTGGGGGGAGTATGTCAACGCCCGCCGTATATTCTGTGATATTCAGAGGAGTGATTCGGGGTTTCTAAGAAGGCCCATATCATCCAGCATTAAGACGTGCGAAAAGGCAATAGAGCAACTGTCATCGATATTGCCTGAAAAAGAGCGGCAGTTATTCAGCAGTGGCAAGGATATATTGGCGAAGATCGACAAAGAATATGATCAGGGAAATAATATGCTTGTCATTACTCAAGACATAAAGGATTACCTCAAACTTGTAGAATCCAAGGAGGTCGAGCCTCTTCCAGAAGAGGAAAAGGCAGACCCGGTTTTGGTTGAACTTGACGATGACGGCGATGGATTATCGAATACCGAGGAGGCAAGCTTGGAGACGGACCCGCTCTCTTCCGATACAGATAACGACGGGCTGAGCGATTTCGAGGAGGCGAGAAAGTACGGGACGGATCCTCTTGTCATGGACACCGATCAGGACGGCCTGACCGATGGCTTCGAGGTAAAGACCTTCAAGACAGACCCGCTAAACCCCGATTGCGACAGTGAAGGGCTTCTCGACGGAGATGAGTACAGGTACGGGACCGATCCCCACAACCCCGACACGGACGGCGACGACGCCGAGATCCGCGACAGGTACGGATGCGGGGGAAACGACAGGGATGAGATCGACGGTGGCTATGATCCCCTCACCCACATAGACGAACAGTAATTCAACTGCACAGGAGGAAATAATGAGAAACACTGCCTTATTTTCAGTTTTTTTAATGATCGTGTCACTGGCGCTGTGCGCCGCCCCTCTTTACGGCCAGGAGGCAAAGCCCGAACAGATGTACGGCAAGGCGGAGAGGCTCCTGGGAGACGCGAAGAGGGCCGCACAGGCCGGGGGCGAGGCGACCGCCCTGGAGAAGTACGGGGAGGCGCTCATCGCGTTCAAACAGGTCCGGCTGAAAGACCCTTCATGGAAACCGGTCGAGGTGAACGCGGCGATCTCCGAGGCGAAGGCGGGGTATATAAGGACCCTCTCCGGCACGGTGGTCAGTCTCCAGAACATGGCCCTCCAGCGGGAGGCTATATCGAAGCAGCAAGCGGAGATAATCGAAAAGCTCAACCTCCTGGTGAATAAGAACGCCAAGATGATGAAATTCCTGACCGAGAACAGGGACCTGATAGAGAGGATCGAAAGTTCTCCGGGAGTCTGATCGGAACTCGCCCGGTTTCACGACGTTGAACATCTTTGATCGCAGGGGAGCGGCTGAAGTGCGTCAATCAAACGGCTGCTCTCCTGCTCTGCGCGGGAAGAGCCCCGGTGTGAGTGGAAAGTTAGCCATAGCTGCTGTCCTGGTCATCGCCGCCTCCCTGGCCGGAAGCCCGGGGGCGGAAGAGGATCGTGCCCCTGTTACCGTAATGTTCCGGGGGAATGCTGAGAGGACCGGCGGCACCGGCCCCATCCCGGAGGAGGTCGAGCTTCTCTGGGAGTACGAGGCGAAGGGGCCTGTGGTTTCCTCCCCCGTCATCGCAGGCGGCTCCTTAATCATAGGTACGTATGAGGGCGAGCTTTACTGCCTGAAGATGGAGGACGGCTCGCTGGCATGGAAGCGCCGTGCGCCATATCCTATCGTGGCGACACCCGCCGTGCTGGACCGAAAGATCTATTCCGTGGCGAGTATATTTATCATGGAGAGGTCTCTCACAGCGCTTCCCGACCGGTGGGTTGTAGATTACGACACGCAGGAGAAAGGACGGATATCCTGCCTCGACCTCTCAAGCGGAGAGGAGCACTGGTTCCGTGTTATACGAGAGTTCTGCACGGCCTCCCCGGCCGTCTCGGTCGGGCGGCTCCTCTACGGGCTCCGCGATCATTCATTATGCGCCGTTTCCCTGGCTGACGGCAAGGACGTGTGGAGGTTCAGGAGCCGCGGCGTCGTCTCCTCCTCCCCGGCCGTTCGCCCGGGGCGCCTCTACTTCGGTTCGGACGACGGCCATCTTTACTGCATTGCAGCGGAAGACGGGCGGAGGATATGGAAGAAGAGGCTTGGGGGCGAGGTAACGTGCGCGCCCGTGCTGTGCGAGGCCGGGATATGCGTTCCATCATCGAAGAAGAAGCTTTTCTGTATCGATGCGGAGACGGGAAAGATCCTGTGGAGGCAGTTCACGAGCGGTGAGATAGCCTCGAGCCTGGCGGCGGGCGGCGGCCGGGTTTACGGTGGCGGAACTGACGGGAACATGTACTGTTTCGACGCCTCAACCGGCAGGGTGCTGTGGAAGTACAGGGCGAATGGCAGTATAGTTTCATCCCCCTCGGTCTCGGATGAGAGGATCGTTTTCGGGAGCATGGACAAATTCCTCTACTGCCTCTCTGCCGATAGCGGGCTGCTGGTCTGGAAGTACCAGGCAAAGGAGGCGATCAGGTCGTCTCCGTACAGGAGCGGCGGGAGCATTGTCTTCGCCGATCTCGGCGGAAGGGTCTATTGCCTTGCCGGGAAAGATGAGCCGCGCCCGAGGATGACGGACGATGAGCGTGAGGAAGTTATCAAGAGGGTCGCCCGCGGGGGCGACGCCGAAAGGTGGACGAGAGAGGGCATGGAGCAGCTGCAAGCCGGGGATAACCGTGCCGCGGAGTGGAGTTTCAAGAAGGCCATCATGGCCGACTACGATACTGCGGGGGCCCACGCAGGCCTCGGGCAGCTTTACGAGAGGACAAGGCAATGGGGCCAGGCGGCGGCGGAATACATTATCGCCATCCAGATAGACCCGAGGAACGCGACCTACCGGAACAACCTCGGCGTTTTCTACGCGACGATGGGCAAGCTCGGCGCCGCCGGTGAGCAGTTCGAGGCGGCGAAGCAGCTGGCGCCGGATGACTTCCTGGCTTATAACAACCTCGGCATGCTCTCTGCGATGAGGGGCAGCCACGAGCGCGCGATAGCCTGTTACAGGGAGGCTGTCGCCTTCTCGCCGGATGAGGGCGTGGTTTACCGCAACCTCGGCAAGTCCTGTTCCGCCCTAGGCGACTACGGGCCGGCGCTTGAATATCTCAAGCTGGCCGTGGAAAAGGATCCATCGGACTATCTTTCCCGCAACCTGATGGGCGTAATCCTCGGCGAAAGGGGAGAGCACGCTGCCGCCGGCGACGAGCTGGCCGAGGCGATAAAGCTGAAACCGGATTTCGGGGAGGCCCTTCTGAATTACGCGAGGCTGCTTCGCCGCGCGGGCCGGCCGGCTGAAGCGAAAGGGTATTATCTCCGGGCACGGGAGGCGTACGGGGACGATCCCGCTAAAGCGGCCGGCATTGAAAGGGAGATGGAATCGCCTTTCCGGGAAGGAAATAAATAGTGATTTTGACGCGTTAAGGGCGCGAACTCGGGGCGGGGAGCCCGGCATCTTTCGTAAACAGTGAAAAAGCGGAACAAAAAAAATTCGTTCGATGACGCCGCCAGGGCAGTAGTCGAAGTGGAAATAGAGCATTACCTCGTCCATCAATTGAGGACCCCGCTGGCGACGGCGAAGATGGCCGTCGAAATGCTCTGCGCAGCCTGCTCGAGGGGCGACAGCGCAAGGGTCGAAGCCGCACGGTCCATCATTAATCGCAACCTTGACCGGCAGCTGCTATTTGTGGAAAATATAGTGGCGTCCTCCGGCGGGGCGAAAGGCGGGAGGAGAAGGTTCTCGATCGAGGCGCTGCTCAGGGAGGTATTGAAGGAAAACCGGGAAATCATCGAATCCATGGGCATGAGGTATTCGCTGGTTGTCAACGGGAAGCTACCTCATCCTTCCCTTGTCCGGCCGGATATCAAGAGGGTTTTCAATCGCATCGTCAGGAGCGTATTACTCTGCTGTGAGGGAGGGGAGTTGGCCGTCAGAGCCAGGGAAAGCGGAAGCTTTATCGCCGTAACATTAGGCAATACAGGAAAAGGGAAGAAGATAAGAAACGATTTCAGCAAGCGTCTTCGCTCCCTGGTGCGGGGTCTCGGCGCCGGAGGAGAGCTTTCCGCCTGCTGGAGCATTATCGATCGCGCCGGGGGGAAGATCGATATCCGGCCGGGGACCGTTACAGTCAGGATACCTGTTAAAAATAGTGTCGGCAAAGCGCGGGCGGGTTCATGAAGAGAGTTCTCATAGTCGAGGATAACAGGGATTTTCACGAGTTCTACAAAGTAGTTCTCGACACGGATAAGTTGCTGCTCCGCTTTCACACCAGCGCCGTCGAGGCCATCGATGACGTGCGCAGTACCGGATACGACCTGATAATCCTGGACATTTTGATGGATGGCCACGGGTTTAACGGGATCGGTTTTATATGGCGTCTCCGGAAGCAGCTTTCCTCCAGGATCCCTGTTATTCTTACAACCGTCCTGGACAAGGAAATCTGCAAGGGTATCGCCCATCTCGGCCCGTTCTCCTTTCTCCACAAGCCGTTTACCGCCGACAGGCTCCTCCAAGAGGTAGAAAAATACCTGCCGGCATGATTACGGGTTATTGTGAAGCCCAGGCGTAATGGCGTGTGGGCCGTCGGCATCCCGGCCGCTCTGTGGCTCGCCTCATTTCTCGTTTATCAGACGACGTTTCTCTGCACGCCCCGGCTCTTCCTGTTCCCTGAGGCCGGGTTGGCGATTGCCGACATCCCGGAATATGCCGCGGCCCTGAGAGGCAGGCCGAACGAGGAGGATATGCGCAAGCACCTGCTCTACTACCCCCTCGGCAGGCCGCTCTACCTGCTCGCGAACCGGGCGAGGCTCCGTCTCGGGATCAACCATGACGCCGCGGCGCTGGCCTTCCCGGGCGCCCTGTGCGGCGCAACCTCCGTGGTCCTTGCCTATTATCTTTTTTTCAGGGTGCTGAAAGGGAGAAGGCGGGCCGCCGCCGCTGCCGCTTTCTACGCTTTCACGTACTCGGTGTGGGTCTTTGCCAGCGTCCCGGAAAGCTACGCGCTGACGACGTTCTCCGTTAATCTTTTCTTATGCCTGGCGCTGGCTGAAAACAGTAAGCGGGATCGTTATTGGTTGTGCGGCGTGGCCGCCCTCATATGCTTCAGCTCCCTCCTCGACCTGCGGTCCCTTTTCTTGCTTCTCGTGCCGCTGTATCTTATTGCCGGCACGCCCGGAATGAGCCGGCTTCGACGAATAAGGGCCGCCTTCTTCGTGACACTCGGGACACTGTGCCCTATCGCGGCAGCCTATCAGGTGTATAGCGCTGTTTCAGGTTACAGTAGCTTTAGCGTCCATTCGATGTATGAATGGATACGGGGATTGGGAGGGGTGGAAAGATCGGTCTTCGTCGAGGGGGTATCGTTTCCCGTTTCCTCAGCCGGTGTTCTGTCGACTTTCTTTGTCGAATCGATATCACCATTTTACCGGAGTTCCATGACTGAAAGCTCCGCAACGGTTAATGCCGTCCATCTTGCTTTCGCTTTATTTTTTTTGGCGTTGTTCATCGTGCTCGTTTTCGGGGCGCTGGTACGTATCGCAGGGTGTATTCGGTCAAGCCCGTGTCTTCAGGCCCTCGCGTGCTGGCTGGCCATTTATACGGCCTTCCACGCTTTTTACTCTCCCTGGTCGGCGGGGCGCCTGAACTTCAGCAGCCCGGTGGTCTTTCCTTTCCTGCTCCTTACCATCCCCGGGATCGTCGGCGCCTGGAGGCAGCGGCGGTCCGGTGTTCCGCTGATGTCCGCGATTGTTGTGGTTATCTTGGCGAATAACCTTATCGTTATAAACGGAGCCCGTTCGGCCTGGCAGATACCGGACATAGCGCAGACGGCAGAAGACCGGGTTTATCTCCTGCCCGGGGAGATAGGGCGGCTGCGCTACCTTGCGCGGAAAGGCGCCTCGACGCTGCCGGAATGGGAGAGGCGGAGGATGCACGAATTGGGTGCGAAACACCCGGGTTCTTTAATGGAGTCGGACAGGAGGGAGCTGGATGGGCTCTTGATGAAGGGGATGGAGCGTCTTCCCGGAGAAGAGCAAGAGGAAGCCCTCGATATTTTACAGCGGTATAATACGGTCGTGCGGTTGGCGGCGGATTCGGATCAGCGGAGAAAGAATTGAAACGTCCGCTTCATCCAGGGGATCGGGAGCGGGTGTGAAAGGCGCACTTGCGACGGCATTGTTTATAGCGTCTGCCGCAGTCGCGGGCTTCACCGAGCCTGCCTGCGCGACTGATTTAATGAGGGCAGCTCAGGACGGCGACACGGCGAAGGTGAAGCTGCTGATAGAGCAGGGGGCGAATATAAATGATAGGGATGCGCATGGAATGACGCCTTTAATGCACGCAGCCGGAAAGGGGCGCGCGGAAGTTGTGAAGCTGTTGCTGGAGAGCGGGGCTGATGCAAGCGCCGAGGCCGGCGAAACCGCCCTTTATGATGCCGGCGTGACGGCACAACTCCTGGCGAGGGCGCGGGGGCACACCGAAGTCGCGAACATATTGAAGCGGACGGGTATAGCCGGCAGGAGATTGTGGAAGTACATGGTGATCGCAATATGGACTCTCTTAGGGACCTTTATTCTATCAATGCGGGTTTCGGGCACGCATGAGCAAGACCGCTAAACTAAAAGCATACATCCGAACCTATGGCTGCCAGATGAACGAGCGCGACAGCGAGGTCATCGCCGGGCTTCTGGTTCAGCACGGCTGCGAGATGGTGGATGACGGCGAGAGGGCGGACATATACATCCTGAACACCTGCAGCGTCAGGGAGCACGCAGAGGACCGCGTCAGGGGGAAGGTCAATCTCCTTTCTCTGAAGAAAGGCTCCGGGGGCAAGCCCCTTATCGCCCTCTGCGGGTGCATGGCACAGGCCCACGGCGGGCGGCTGTTGAGGGCGCTGCCGGGGCTGGACGTCGTCTGCGGCACGCACAGGATTCCGTATCTTCCGGCGATGATAGAAGAGTCGCTTGAAACCGGGGCAAAGGTCGTGGATGTCTCGGATGACCATCCTCACCAGGCCCCGCTACGGCGGGGAATCCGCAAAAGCAGGGTGAAGGCGTGGGTCTCCATCATGAGGGGCTGCGACAACTTCTGTTCATACTGCATCGTCCCGTACGTGAGGGGCCGCGAGGTGAGCCGCCGGCCCGGCGATATCGTCCACGAGGTCGAGGGCCTGGCGGGGAGGGGATACAGGGAGATCACCCTTCTCGGACAGAACGTGAACTCGTACAGGGGCGGTGCATCGGAAGATGGGGATCTTTGTGATTTTGTGCGCCTCCTAAAAATGGTAAACGGTATCACCGGCCTGTCGAGAATCAGGTTCGTGACCTCGCACCCGAAGGACGTCAGCGGCGGGCTGCCGGGCGCAATATCCCGCATGGAGAAGGTCTGTGAGCATATCCACCTGCCCGTCCAGTCGGGATCAAACACGGTACTGAGGAGGATGAACAGGAATTACACGGGGGAGAGATACGCGGAGATTGTGGAGAAGCTCCGGGAAGAGGTTCCCGGGATAGCGGTAACCACCGACATAATAGCCGGCTTCCCGGGAGAGACCGCCAGGGAATTCGACGACACCGTGAGCCTTATGGAGGAGATCCTGTTCGACGGCGCCTACATCTTTAAGTACTCGGAGAGGCCGCACACGGCGGCTGCGGGGATGGAGGACACCGTGCCCATGGGCCTGAAGAAGGAGCGTCTTCGCAAACTGATCGACCTCCAGATGGGGATCAGCAGGAAAAAGAACCGCGCGCTTATAGGAAGAAGTGTGGAGGTCCTGGCCGAGGGCGAGAGCCCGAAGGACCCCTCGATGCTCATCGGCAGGACGAGAGGGAACAGGGTGGCGGTCTTTCCCGGCGAAAGTGCCGACGCCGGAAGGATAGTGAGCCTTATGGTGGAGGACGCCAATGCGACCACCCTTTACTGCCGTAAGGCAGAGAGAAAAAGACGAATAACCAATGACCAATAACCAAAGCGTGAAACTTGAAACTGGAAATTTGGAAGAAGAAAGAAAGACATGAAAGACAACAAAACAATTTGTCCGCGGATTAAACGGATTAACAACACGGTGCCCTGAAAGCAATTGCAGATTGTGAGGTTATCATAACAATTGAGCATGTTTTTAATCCGTCTAATCCGCTTAATCCGTGGTTCCGTTTTTAATTCTTTTTAACGAATATGGGCACGACGCAGCACGAACATATATTTCAGTGTCTTCAGTGTTTTCAATGGTTATAATTCCTTTTAAAATAATTGAAAGGCAGGGAGGGGATCAATGCAGGCCAAGCTGATAGCAGGCTTAATCGTCATCATACTGGTGATCATCTTCACGATCTGGAACCAGGCGCCCGTTGAAGTGAGCTTTGTCTTCTGGTCAATAGGGCCGTGGTCGGTGAGTATCGTGGTATTCTTCTCAATACTGATAGGCGCTGTCGTCACCTTCTGTATCGGACTCCAGGCCAGGTTGACGCTTAACCGCGAATTGAAGGCGAAATCGGAGAGGATCGCCGAGCTTGAACACCGTATTAAGGCAGGGATTAAGAGTCAAGAAACTTGAAAAAGAAACAAGATGCGAGAAACAAGAAACAAGATACAGGATGGAAAAAAGACAGAAAGAGGGAATAAAGAAATCAGTGAAAATGGAAACATGGAAGTATGGAAATAATGAACCGAGAAGACGTGAAACGTTGAACGTGAAACGTTAGACGTGAAGAAAAAATCAAGACATGAAAACAATAAAAAGGCGATTATCCGCGGATTATTGAAAATCCGGCTTATTGACGGATACTGATTAAAAGGATAAAACAATACGTTTCTGAACAATGGTTGAAATGAAGAGGAAGAAGGAAAAGACGGCAACCGGTAAAGTAACACCCATGATGCGGCAGTACCGGATGATCAAGGAGGCGCATCCCGACTGCGTTCTCATGTTCCGCCTGGGCGACTTCTACGAGATGTTCCTTGACGATGCCGTCAGGGCCAGCGGTATTCTGGACATAACCCTGACGTCGAGGGAGGCCGGGAAAGGCAACAGGATGCCCATGTGCGGCTTCCCGTACCACGCCGTCGAGGGCTACGTGGCGAAGCTCATCAAGGCCGGCTGCAAGGTCGCAATATGCGACCAGGTCGAGGACCCTAAGCTTGCCACGGGGATAGTGAAGAGGCGGGTAACGAGGATTATCACACCGGGAACGCTCCTTGACGGGACCGTGGAGCGGAAGGCCGGAAACAACTACCTGGCATCGATCAACAGTGAGGACGGCGTAAGCGGCTTCAGCTACATCGATCTCTCCACGGGGGAGTTCAAGGTCACCGAGACGCAGGATGAGGAGCAGCTGTTCGACGAGTTAACCCGCGTCAGCCCCGCGGAATGCCTGGTGCCGAGCGCGCTCATGGAAGAGGAGGGGATGAAGCAGCGGCTGGAGGATGCGTGCGGGGCCGTCCTCGACGAGCGAGACGATTGGGACTTCGACTACGAATCCTCCGGCAGGCTGCTGAGGGAGCAGTTCGGGACTCAATCCCTTGACGGATTCGGCCTGGCCGGGCTGGGGCCGGGCGTCGGGGCCGCGGGCGCCATCATCTCGTATCTGCACGAGAACCTCTACGAGCGCCTCGACCACGTGGGGTCGATCTCCGTCTACTCAACCGATGATTTCATGGTGCTCGATTCGACCACCCAGAAGAACCTGGAGATTGCCTCGGCCGCCAGGAGCGGGAGCAAGGAGGGAACGCTGCTATCGGTCCTCGATCATACCGCGACCCCCATGGGGACCCGGCTTATCCGGCAGTGGCTCTTCCAGCCCCTCATGGATCCGGCGGCGGTCAAGTTCAGGCTGGACGGTGTGGAAGAGCTGGTTGAGACTCCCGCCATGCTCGGCCGGGTCCGCGAGAGGCTCCGTGGAATAAGAGATATCCAGCGGCTTCTCTCCCGCCTGAGCTGCGGGTACGCGACCGCCCGCGACCTCGCGGGTCTACGGGAATCGCTCAAGCTCGTTCCGGGCATAAGGGAAGCCGTATCGCCGGCCGGGAGCGGGATCCTGGCAAAGGCCCTGTACAACCTGGAGGGCGAGGATGAGGTTGTCGGGCTGATCGAGCGGGCTATCGTTGACGAGCCCCCCGCGTCGGTGAGAGAGGGGAGAATGGTCAGGGATGGCTACAGCCCGGAACTCGATGAGCTGAGGGCCGTCTCCCGTGATGGAAAACAGTGGATCGCCTCCCTGCAGAAGAAGGAGATAGAGCGCACCGGGATTAAGTCGCTCAAGGTAGGGTACAACAGGGTCTTCGGCTACTACCTCGAGGTGACGAAGGCTAACCTGGCTCTTGTTCCGGAAGATTACATCCGCAAGCAGACGCTGGTAAACGCAGAGAGATTCGTGACGCCCGGGTTAAAAGAGTACGAGGCGAAGGTGCTCGGGGCGCAGGAGAGAATAGCGGAGCTGGAGTATGATATTTTCACGAAGGTGAAAGAGAGCGTCGTTTCGTCCTCCCACTCTATCCAGAGAATCGCCGACGCCCTGGCTCTCCTGGACGTTTGCGAGTCCCTCGCCCACACGGCGATCCATAACGATTACGTCCGGCCCGTTATCGATGGCAGCGATAGCATAGAGATCAACGGCGGCCGTCACCCGGTCATAGAGCGAATGGTGGAACACTTTGTCCCTAACGATACGATCCTCGACACCGAAACGAACCAGCTCCTCATCATAACGGGCCCCAACATGGCCGGGAAGTCGACCTACATCCGCCAGGTGGCCCTTATCGTGCTCATGGCGCAGGCCGGGAGCTTCGTCCCGGCCGATTCCGCCCGCATAGGGATCGTCGACAGGATATTCACGCGGGTCGGGGCCAGCGACGAGTTGGCCCGCGGGCAGTCGACGTTCATGGTGGAGATGAACGAGACGGCAAACATTCTCAACAACGCCACCGAGAGGAGCTTGATCATCCTTGACGAGATCGGGCGCGGAACGAGCACGTTCGACGGTATAAGTATTGCCTGGGCGGTCGCCGAGTACATTCACAACACCCCCGAGATACGGGCCCGGACGCTCTTCGCCACCCACTACCACGAGCTCACGGAGCTCGAGATGGACCTCCCCGGTGTCAGGAACTACAACATCGCCGTGAAGGAATGGAACGAAGAGATCGTCTTCCTGAGAAAGATCGTTCCGGGCGGGACGGACAAGAGCTACGGAATACACGTCGCCCGCCTGGCGGGTCTCCCGGCAAAGGTCATAGAGCGCGCGAAGGATATACTCAACTGCCTCGAGGAGGGGGCGATAAGGGAGAGCGACCTACCCTCGGAGGACGCCGTTGCCCATCCCGAGCGGCAGCTCTTCCTCTTCGACGAGAAGAGCCATATAATCGTGGATGAGCTCAGGAGCCTCCCGCTCGACGAGATGACACCGGTCGAGGCACTCGTCAAGCTCAAGGAACTGAAAGACAAGGCGGATAAAAGTTAAATGAGTTTTATGAGTTCAATGAGTTTATTGAGGCGGGCCATAACTCATATAACTCACAAACTCAGAAACTCATGAAACTTGTAGTTATTACCCTTTGTGGCCTGATGTAGACCAGGGATACTATGCAGACGATAACAGTATTGCCCGAGAGTGTGGCGAACAAGATCGCCGCGGGCGAGGTCATCGAGAGGCCCGCGTCCGTCGTCAAAGAGCTCGTTGAGAACTCGATCGATTCCGGCGCCAAAACAATCACGGTCGAGATCGAGGGAGGCGGGTTATCGCTGATCGCGGTGTACGACGACGGGTGCGGCATGAGCCGCGGGGACGCGCTCCTGTCGATAGAAAGGCACGCCACGAGCAAGATACGCAGCGCGAACGACCTCGGGGATATCGTGACGCTGGGCTTCAGGGGCGAGGCCCTCCCCAGCATCGCCGCCGTGTCGCGGTTCGAGATGCTCACCAGGGACGAGGGGTCTCTCGCGGGAACGAGGATAAAGATGGCCGGGGGGCGGCTTCTGGACGTCCTCGAGGAGGCCCGCCCGTCAGGGACCACCGTCTGGGTGCGGAGCCTCTTCTACAACACGCCCGTGCGGAAAAAGTTTCTCCGCTCGGCGCGCACGGAGAGGAACCACATAATAAGGGCCGTTGTCTTGCTGGCGCTCTCGCACGGGAACATAACCTTCCGTCTCGTTGACAGCGGAAAAGAGGTTGTCTATTCCCCGGCAAGGGAGAGCCTCCGGGACAGGGTTGTCGATCTGCTCGGCGCCGACTTTGCCGATCACTGCCTGCCCGTCCGCCACGCGAGGGACGGCGTCATCGTCGAAGGGTATGCCGGAAACACCGGGGCAACGCGATCGACCAGGAGAGACCAGTACGTCTTCGTGAACAGCAGGCCGGTCGCCTCCCCGGAGATACTCAGGGGGATCGCGGGGGGGTACCGAACTCTTCTTCCGGGCGGGCGTCATGCCGTCGCCCTCGTGTTCGTTGAAACGGGAACGGCGGCCACCGATGTAAACGTTCACCCGGCGAAGAGGGAGGTACGGTTCTCGAAGCCTGCCCTCGTGGAGGGCGTCGTTGCCGAGGCGATCTCCCGAACGCTCCGTCCGGGGACGCCTTTCGGAACCAGGGAGTCCGGCGCTCCTTACGAGGCGCCCGCGGCGGTGACGGAGGGGCCGCCGACGAAGGAAGAATTGACGGCGCCGCCCGTGCCGGCCGTTGCCGGGGAGCAGGCCGAGATGCCCGTCGAGCGGTCCATGAGGGTCGTCGCGCAAATGAAGGGCCTCTATATCGTCTGCGAGGCGGAAGAGGGCCTCGTTATCATAGACCAGCACGCCGCCCATGAGAGGGTCCTCTACGAGAGATACGTCCGGGATTACAGGGCCGGGGCGGTCCACGTTCAGAGTTTTTTGATCCCGCAGGTGGTCGAGCTGGGACCGGAGGAGAGCTCCATCATCAGCCGGCACATCGGAGGCCTTGCTGCTATCGGCTACGATATCAAGCCTTTCGGCGACCGCTCTTTTGCGGTCGGGGCCGTCCCCGCCCACGTGTCCGACGCCGACGTAACGACGCTTGTCAGGGACATGGTGGCCGGGATGGAGGAAGGCCCCGGCAGGCACGCCGTCTCCGGCACGGTTGAGGAGAGGCTTATAGCCGCGTCATGCCGTTCGGCAGTCAAGAGAGGGGATGTGCTGGAGCCTGCCCATCTCCAGAAGCTCGTGGACGAGCTTCTGGGCTGCGAGCGGCCGTCCAGCTGTCCGCACGGAAGGCCCACGATGTGGGCGAGAAGCTGGGATGAGCTGGACAACTCCTTCAAAAGATAAGGCAGTAGCTTCCCCGCCGTTCTTCGCGGTAATCCTGGGACCTACTGCCGTTGGAAAGACTGAAATCTCCCTGGGAGTGGCGCTTATGCTCGACGCCGAGATAGTCTCCGCCGACTCGATGCAGGTTTACAGGGGGATGGATGTCGGTACCGGCAAGCTCCCCCACGGGGCGAGGAGGGGCATCACCCATCACCTGATCGATATAGCCGGTGTCGGCGAGGCTTTCAGCGTTGAAAGATACAGGTCGCTCGCCCTCGCGGCGATAGGGGAGATAGCCGGCCGGGGCCGCCTGCCGTTGCTGGTGGGGGGGACGGGCCTCTACATCAGGGCCGTCATCGACGGAATCTTCGATGGCCCGCCGGCGGACCCCGTCCTGCGGGAGAGGCTCGCCCGCGAGGCCCGGGATAAAGGCGCGGGCAGCCTCCACGGGAAGCTCGCGCTCGTCGACCCCGTTTCAGCTTCCCGCATAGATTACCGCAACGTGCGGAGGGTTATCAGGGCGATCGAGGTCCACGCCGCGACGGGCCTCCCCATGTCGGAGCTCCAGACCCAGTGGAACCGGGACCGTCCCCCGGGCGCCGTTATGATAGGTCTGAACCGCACCCGTGAAAAGCTGAAGGAAAGGATCGGAAAAAGGGTCGAGGGGATGTTCGGGGGAGGGCTGGTGGAGGAGACGGGGCGCCTGCTCGACGAGGGCCTAGCCGGGAGCTCAACAGCCATGCAGGCGATAGGCTACTCCGAGGCCGCCCGCTGCCTGCGGGGCGAGTACCCGCTCTCCGTCGCCGTCGACGAGGCCAAGAAGCGGACGTGGAGGTACGCTAAGCGCCAGATGACGTGGTTCCGCAAGGACAAAAGGATCGTGTGGATAATGATCGAGGAAGGCATGCCTGATGAGGAAGTTGTCGAGCGTGTAGCGGAAATCATTGAAGACGGATTAACAACACGGCGCCCTGAAAGCAATTGCAGATTGTGAGGTTATCATAACAATTGAGCATGTTTTTAATCCGTGGTTCCGTTTTTAATTCTTTTTAACGAATATGGAAATAATGAAACGCAAAGGCGCGAAGAACGCAAAGGTGGCGCCGGTTGTAAGTTTAAAATGAAGACCGTCTTTAATAAACAGAAGGAGCGGGCCATGCTGGTGGGGGCGGAGCTGCCCGGGCTGTCGAGGTGGGACGTCGAGGACCACCTGAGGGAGCTGGCTCTCCTGGCCGACACCGCCGGTGCGGCGGTCGTCCGCAAGGAGATCGCCCGTTGCCGGGGCTTATCGCCGTCGCGTTATATCGGACGGGGCAAAGTGCGCGAGCTCGCGGAGAGATGCCATATCGACGGGGTAGAGGTGGTCATATTCGACGACGATCTGGGCCCGGCCCAGGCGAGAAACCTCGAGAAAGATTTCGGTATAAAGGTCATCGACCGGACGGAGCTCATCCTTGATATATTCGCGCAGCATGCCAGGACGAGAGAGGGGAAGATACAAATAGAGTTGGCCCAGCTCGTCTACCTTCTTCCCCGGCTTAAGAGGAGGTGGACGCACCTCTCGAGACAGGAGGGCGGTATAGGCGTGCGCGGCCCGGGCGAGACCCAGATCGAGGTGGACAGGCGGAGGGTCAGGCAGAGAATCGGCAAGCTCACCGCCGAGCTGGCCGAGGTCCGGAAGCACCGCGCGACGCAGCGCCAGCAGCGGCAGCGGGGCGGGTGGCCCGTCGTCTCGATAATAGGGTACACCAATTCAGGCAAGTCCACCCTGATGAACACGCTGACATCGTCCCGCTTCGCGGTGGGCGACAGGCTCTTCGCCACGCTCGACCCCGCCACGCGGATCCTCGTTTTTCCCGATAATTTCAAGATACTCCTGACAGACACGGTCGGCTTTATACGGAAGCTGCCGCACCAGCTCATCGAGGCGTTCAAGGCGACGCTCGAGGAGGTCGTGCAGAGCGATCTCCTCCTGCACGTCCTCGATCTTTCCAGCCCCACCATCGAGGAGAACAACCTGGCTGTGAACAACGTCCTCAAAGAGCTCAACGCAATCGGCCGGCCGATGGTTATGGCACTGAACAAGACCGACAAGGTCGTCCGGAAGGCGCGGATCGACAAGTACCTCAGGCTTTTCCCGGGCAGCGTGGCTATCTCGGCAAAGGAGAAGACGGGCCTCTCCGACCTCATGGCCATGATCAGGGAGGCACTCTCCGGCTGGAGGGAATTCGTCCGCCTTGCCGTGCCCCAGGGCGACGGGAGGACGATAGCCCTTATCCATGAGAAGGGCAACGTGCTCCGGAAGCGCTACCTCGACGGGAACGTCCTGCTCGACGCCGAGCTTTCGCCGGGGCTGAAGCGGGCGGTCGAGAAATACATACGACATGAATAATCCGGGTTAGGCCGGATTATTCATTTTAGTTGCCTCTTTCCAGACGTGCTGTTATAAAATTGTGACTCAATGATTGGCAAGGTTCATTTCTGGGCAGTGTTCATATTGTTTTTAAGCCTGTCAGGCCGGCCGGCGCCGGCCTCATCGTCGAAATCACGGCGGTTCCCCACGAAATGGCACTATATCGTCGTTCACCACAGCGCCACCTCGAAGGGGAACGCCGCCAGCATGGACCGGTACCATCGAAATAAGAGGCACATGAAGAACGGGCTCGCGTACCACTTCGTGATAGACAATGGCAACTCGGGCACAAAGGACGGCGAGATCGAGACCGGCAACAGGTGGCGAATGCAGCTTCCAGGCGGGCACTGTAAGCAGAAATGGTACAACCAGCACGGAATAGGAGTATGCCTCGTGGGAAACTTCAACCGGACGAAGCCGACGGATAATCAGTACTGGTCACTCGTCTGGCTGGTGAAAAAGCTGAGGAAGGACTATGGTATTCCCATCGAGAACGTCAAGGGCCACGGGTACGTGAACGGCGAGAAAACGGAGTGCCCCGGCAAGAGATTCCCGTGGCAGCGGTTCATGAAGAACATAAAATGAAGTCGTGGTCCCCGGGCGGCAAAATCGGGACTTGCCCCGCTTTATAAGGCTCGATATGCGCAATCACTTGACCTAGAGGCTGTAGGAGATTGGAATAAATACGTATTGATTTATGGACCGGTGTTTGAGTACAATCACGAGTCACGTGATAACTCATAAGAATAAACGGAGAGGGTTATGATTAACTGGTTTCTGGGCTTTTTCTCGAGTGACATGGGCGTGGACCTCGGCACGGCCAACACGCTTGTTTACGTCAAGGGGCGCGGCATCGTACTGATGGAACCGTCGGTCGTGGCCGTTCAGGCCGGGACAAACAACGTCCTCGCCGTCGGCGAGGAGGCGAAGAGAATGCTGGGGCGAACCCCGGGAAGCATCGTCGCCATCCGCCCCATGAGGGACGGCGTCATAGCAGATTTCGACATAACGGAGGCAATGCTGCGTTATTTCATACGGAAGGTGCACAACAGGAGGGCCCTCGTGGCCCCGAGGGTTGTCGTCGCGGTCCCCTCCGGCATAACGGAGGTTGAGAAAAGGGCGGTCAAGGATTCAGCCGAGCAAGCCGGCGCGAGGGAGGTCTACCTTATCGAGGAGCCGATGGCGGCCGCCATCGGGGTCGGGCTCCCGGTCCAGGAGCCCGCCGGGAACATGGTCATCGACATCGGCGGGGGGACGACGGAGGTGGCTATCATATCTCTAGCCGGCATTGTTTTCAGCAAGAGCGTCCGCGTCGGCGGCGATGAAATGGACGAAGCCCTCATCCAGTACATGAAGCGCACGTACAACCTGATGATAGGGGAGAGGACGGCGGAAGAGCTCAAGATAGCGATCGGCTCCGCTTACCCGGGGGAGGAGGAGACCACGCTGGATGTCAAGGGGAGGGACCTTGTGGCCGGCCTGCCGAAGACGCTGAAGGTCAACTCGGAGGAGGTCCGGCAGGCGCTTGCCGAGCCGGTTGCCACAATAGTGGAGCTTGTCAGGATCGCCCTGGAGCGGTGTCCTCCCGAGCTCTCAGCGGACCTCGTCGACCGGGGCCTCATACTGGCGGGCGGCGGCGCTCTCCTCCGCGGTTTCGATAAGCTCCTCTCCGAGGAGACGGGGCTTCCCGTCCATCTCGCGGACAACCCCTTAAGCGCAGTAGCAATTGGAACAGGGAAGGTACTGGACGAGCTGTACTTCCTCAGCAGGATAATGTCGCGCTCTCGTCTCGGGTGACGAGGTGGCCAGAAGAAATATCGTCTTTCTCGCGATCGTCTTTTTCCTGCTCCTCGTTCTCCTGAGCGCGTCGCCGCGGGTCGCGTCCAGGATCAAAGAACCTCTTGTAAATGTTATCTCGCCGTTCCTCAAGGCGGGGGAGACCGTTTTCGGAAGCATATTCGGGTTCGGCGAGCGCTTCAAGTCCGTCGAGAGACTGCGCCTTGAAAACAGCCGTCTCAAGGTGGAGGTGGAGAGACTCAGGTATCGCCTGAACATCCTCGGGGAGCAGGCCAAGGAAAACAGAAGGCTTAAGAAGTTTCTCGATTTCCGCAAAGAGACCAGGCACACCCTTGTTCCCGCCCGTGTCATAGCCAGGGACCCTTCCATGTGGCATCAAAGCCTCGTTCTCGACAAGGGAAGAAACCGGGGGATCGGGCCGGAGATGTCAGTCGTCTCCAGCGAGGGCGTTGTCGGACAGGTGCTGGAAACGGCGGCGAACTCCAGCAGGGTTCTTCTCATGACGGACAGAAACAGCAGGATAGGCGGATTGGTTCAATCGACGCGGGAGTTCGGCGTTGTCGAGGGTCTCTCCGGCCCGCTTTGCCGGCTGACGTATCTGCCGGGGAGCTCACTTGTGCGGAACGGGGACAGGGTAATCTCATCCGGCCTGGGCGGCGTCTTTCCAAAGGGGCTTGAGATAGGGATGATAGTAAGCGTCCATGAGGAGAAGTACGGGCTGTACAAGTACGCGCTCATCAAGCCTTCGGTGAACTTCAACAAGCTTGAAGAGGTCTTTGTTATAATCGAGTAACCAACAACCGATGAAGAGACCGAAGACCATAGACCATAGACAAAAAAACAGCAAAGAAACAAGATGCAGGATACAGGATGGAAAAAAGAACAGAAAGAGTGAAGCGGGGAAGATATCGCCACGAAGACACTAAGGCACGAAGGAAAATGGAAACATGGAAGTATGGAAATAATGAACCGAGAAGACGTGAAACGTTGAACGTGAAACGTTAGACGTGAAGAAAAAATCAAGACATGAAAACAATAAAAAGGCGATTATCCGCGGATTATTGACGGATACGGATTAAACGGATTAACAACACGGTGCCCTGAAAGCAATTGCAGATTGTGAGGTTATCATAACAATTGAGCATGTTTTTAATCCGTCTAATCCGCTTAATCCGTGGTTCCGTTTTTAATTCTTTTTAACGAATATGGAAATAATGAAACGCAAAGGCGCGAAGAACGCACAGGTGGCGCCGGTTGTAAGTTTAAAAGGTTAAAGATTGGTTATCGATGATTGTTTGTATCCCGCATTTTTTTATCCTGTATCTTGCATCCTGCATCCTGTTTCCTGCATCTTGTTTCTTACTTCTTACCGCTTATAGCTTACAGCTTCTTCTCCTATTCCGTCTGGTGGCCCCATTATGAGGGCTTTCTATATATTGGTGGTACTGACGGTGTGCTGTCTCCTGCAGGCGATAGCGGCAAAATATTTATTTTTCGCGAATATAAGGTTCGAGTTCGTGATAATCGCGGTCGTCTTTTTTTCGCTGAGGATAGATATCCTGCCGGCCGCCATGGTGGGTGTCGCAGGGGGGCTCCTCAGGGATACCCTCTCGTCGGCGGCCTTCGGGTCATCGGCCCTGTCCCTTTTCATACTTGCCGTCGTCCTGAGCTGGAACAGGAGGGTTCTGTCGGCTTCGACAGCTACAACGCAGGCTATCATGGTCGCCTCGGCGACCCTCTTTTATTATCTCGTGTCGGGGATAATCGAGGCGGTTTCCGGCGGCGGGCAGTTCCCCGCCTCTTTCATGGTGAAGTACATAGGTCCCGCCATCGTAGCCAACGCGCTTGTGGCCCCTCTCTGCTTCATGATCATGGGTTTCATAGACCATGAAATGGCCTGATCGACTGAGCTGGTCCGGGAGGAGAGTGCAGCATCTCTCTTTTCTAGTCGCCGGGGCGTTCGCCGTCCTGATTGCAGGACTCTGGAACGTCCAGATAATAAACGGCGCGAAGTACCGAAACCTGGCGCGCAATTTCAGGGTGAGGAGGATATACCTCCCGGCAAGGAGGGGTAATATCTTCGACAGAAACGGCATGGTCATCGCGGACAACAGGGTTTCGTGGGATGTTGACGTCGTGACGGAAGATGTCGAGGACCACATCAAGCTGGCCGAAAAGCTCGGGTCGCTCCTCGGCAAAGACCCCTCCCGGCTGGCAGGAAATATAAAGGGCAGGGGGGCGCTCCCCTTTATGCCGGTAACAATCGCAAGGGATATCGGCCTGGAGAAGGCTACCATGCTGGAGGAGAGGCGGCTGGACCTGGCCGGCGTCAACGTGGGCGTGTATCCCCGCAGGAGATACCCCGGCGGAGAAGTATGCTCCCACACCGTCGGTTACATCGGGGCCGCAGGCAAGAAGGACAGGGATGATATGGCAGGGTACTATTACATCGCGCTCGAGGTCGAGGGGAAGGACGGCGTTGAAAAGACGTTCGACGAGTACCTGGCCGGCGAGGCGGGGGGGGAACAGATCCAGGTGGACAGCAGGGGATACAGGGATTGCGTTCTGGGCCGCGTAGACCCCGTTCCCGGCTCGAACCTTTACCTGACGATAAACGCGGACCTGCAGGAGGCCCTCGCGGCGGCAATGGGAGGCAGTAGCGGCTGCGCTATCGCTATGGACCCCCGGAACGGGGATATCCTGGCGATGACAAGCAACCCCGGCTACGATCCCAACGCGTTCGTCAGCCCGGTCTCCCCGGAGGACGTGCGCAGGCTCTTCTCCAACCCATCTCACCCAATGGTCAACAGGATCATCACGGGGACCTACCCGCCGGGATCGATATTTAAAATTGTCGTCGCCCTGGCAGCGCTCAGGCAAGGTGTTGTCACCGCTGACACGAGCTTCCACTGCGACGGCGCCTTTTACCTGGGGAGGGCCAGGTTCCGGTGCTGGAGGAAGGGAGGTCACGGCACGGTGAATCTGATCGACGCGATCCGGGGGTCATGCAACGTCTATTTCTACAACGTCGGGCTCAAGACCGGCCGCGGGGCTATAGTCGAGGAGGCGACCGGGCTGGGCTTCGGGGAGTCAACCGGCGTGGACCTCCCCAACGAGGCCGGCGGATTCCTCCCCTCTGACGAGTGGGTTGAAAACAACCTGCGGGAGGACTGGTTCCCGGGCGACTCGGCAAGTTTCTCTATCGGGCAGGGATACCTCACCGCGACGCCCATACAACTGGCTGTCGCCCTCAGCGCGATAGCAAACGGGGGAACCGTCTTCAAACCGAGGATAGTCAGGCACGTGATCGCTCCCGACGGTGTAATGATACGGAGCTTCGAGACAGAGGTGAGAAAGAAAGCGGACATCGATCCCCGCCACCTGGAGCTCGTAAAAGAGGGGATGTTCGAGGTCGTCAACTCCCCCAAGGGGACCGGCAGGCGGGCGAAGGTGGAAGGCTTTGACGTCGCCGGAAAGACGGGGACTATCCAGGTGACCGTTGCAGGCAAGAAGACGAACCACGGGTGGTTCACGTGCTTCGCCCCATCGGGAGAGCCGGAGATCGCCGTGGTTGTACTGATCGAGAACTCCGTCGGAGGGGGGCACGACGCGGCCCCCGTGGCCCGCGCTTTCCTCGAGGAATATCTCAGGAAACAAAAGACCAAAGACAGAAGACCATAGACCGAAGACCGAAGACAATAGACCGAAGACAATAGACCGTAGACCAAAGACTGTAGACTGTAGACTATTGAGCATGCCTTAAATCCGTATAATCCGCTTAATCCGTGGTTCCGTTTTTAATTCTTTTTTTAACGAATATGGAAATATGTTAAAGGAACCAGGTAAAGGTTAAGGTGAGGAGGCCGGTATGGTAGTTGGGTTAAGGTAAGGTAAGGTAAAGTAAAAAATAACCAACTACTTGCTGTCCACGAATTAAATACCAGGAAGACGTTGAACGTGAAACGTTACACGTTACACGTTTTCCATTACACGTTTTACGAATAACTGATGATACAGTTGAGCAAACGCTATGACTATGCCATCCCCGTATGCGCGGGGCTGCTCATCGTCTTCGGCCTGATGTTCATCCACAGCGCGAGCTGCTCGGAATCGGCTCCCTCGCCCTATATCGGAAAGCAGCTTCTGTGGGCTGCAATCGGTCTTCTGGGCCTGCTTATCCTCGCCCACCTGGACTACAGACACATCGGGACACTGGCGCCCTTCCTCTACGCGGCAGCCCTCGTACTGCTGGTGGCGGTCCTCTACCTCAGCGCGCCGCTGAGGGGCGCCAGGAGCTGGCTTTCCCTGGGACCCGTTTCCTTCCAGCCGTCGGAGTTTGCCAAGCTGGCGATCATCGCCGTCCTGGCGAAGTTCCTGAGCGGATTCCACAGGCACAGGGAACGTCTGTGGTTCATGGCGGTCCCGCTGTTAATAGTCCTCTTGCCGGTCTTCCTCATCCTCGAACAGCCGGATCTCGGGTCGGCCCTCATCCTAATGCCTGTCCTCTTCAGCATGCTCTACGTATCGGGAGTGAAACCAAGATACCTGGCTTTCGTCTTTCTTCTCGCCCTCCTCTCCCTTCCCGTCCTGTGGATGTTCCTGAGGCCCTACCAGCAAGCCCGGCTGAGGATATTTATCAATCCCGGCCTCGACCCCATGGGGCTGGGGTATAACGCGATCCAGTCGAAAGTCGCCGTTGGTTCGGGGGGGTTCTTCGGCAACGGCTGGCTTCACGGGGCGCAAACCCATCTTAAGTTCCTGCCGGAACGTCACACCGATTTCATATTTTCGGTCATCGGCGAGGAGTGGGGCTTCGCGGGAGGGGTGGTCGTGATCGGGCTCTTCATGATCATTATTTTCAGAGGGTTCGGGATAGCCGCGCAGGCGAGGGACCCGTTCGGCCGCCTTCTCGCGGTGGGCGTCGTGGTTATGCTCGCCGCGTACGTCATGATAAACGCGGGGATGACGATCGGCCTGATGCCGATCACGGGCCTTCCTTTTCCCCTCGTGAGCTACGGCGGGTCGTCGCTGATAACGGCCCTCCTGTCGATAGGCGTTCTCGAAGGAGTCCGCGCCAAGCGTTACGCTTACTAAGCACCGGGAGGCATGAAAGTAGAAATCACCTGTTTGGGAAAATAGTCCAGCCGTTCATTCTCCGTTTTTTTCATTGTTCGTTACCGCCCCGCGCGCGCTGATTGCATCGATATATCGTTTGGCCGGTTCGAAATTCGGATTGATCGCCAACGCTTTATTAAAGAGCGCCTTGGCTTCGTCGAGCTTGCCCTGGCGGAGGAACGCCCTGCCGAAATTGAAATGCATTTGTTCGTCATAGGGAACCAGCCGGCAAGCCCCGGAGAATAGGTCGATGGATTGCTCAATATATCCGGTGTTGAAGTACAACGTGCCCAAATTTGTATGGACATCAGCGTTATCGGGATCCAGTGCCAGCGCTTTCTTGAAATACGCGATGGCTTCTTCGATATTTCCGTTCTCCGCATGAACGCTGGCGAGATTGGACTGTGCCTGCGCGTTTCCCGGCAGCAACTTCGCCGTTTTGGTGAAATAGATAAGAGCTTCCTTCTTTTTTCCTTGCTGCCGGAGAATCTGACTTGTTTGAAAATAGGAGTTAGCTTTTTGAAAGCGATACATTTCCGTGCCGACGAGAAAAACGGATAAGATGAATCCTGCCGGTATGATGAATTTGCCCGCGAAGAAGATCCACCGGTCCGGGATATGGAGTTCGGACGGTGACGATTCCAGCCTTCGGATTTTCCGCACTTCCATAGCAAGGACATAAACCGGCAACAGCAGGGGAACAATCACCTTCATGATCGAAAGGAATTCGAACGGATGCCCGCAGGCGTCGTCGTATTCCGGGAGCGAGAAGCTCGCCGCAAACAGGATGAGAAATAGGACAACCATGCGCCGATGGCTGCGCAGCAGTCCCGGAAGCAGAAAGAGGGTGATGATGGAATAATAATTAAACCAGGTATGAGCGAACCACGCCATGCATGAAAGTAAAACAAGAGAGATGAGCGGAAGTGTTTGCCAGAAGTCCTTCTCCCTGGACATCCAGATTACCCAGCATATGGCAAACAGCATTGTTAACCTTGGAAGAATAATGGCGGGACTGCCGGCGATACCTAATTTCAGGAATGCTTGTGAAAGGCTTACGCTGTTGTCGAAGTAGGCGGGGGACTGAAACTGCAAAGTTATTTTATGAAGGAATTCGGCCCAGGATCGACCCGTGAGGGAGCTCAGAGCCGTTAGAATGACGGTTAAGGCCAAACAGACGAGAAGGATTCGCAGGGCCAAAACATGCGATGGAAGGACGGCCTGTTTGCCGGCACTCTCATATTTTTTTGATTGAACCAGGATACGACGGGTGAAAATATGCGCTTTGACTACCCGGAGAATTAAAGGTAGGGCCAACACGAAGGGGAAAAGCTTAATCAGGCCGGCCCATGCGATCCCGAAACCCGATGCTGCAACATTCGGCCGTCTAAAAGCCCAGAGGGTGGCCATTACCGGCAACAGCCATCCGGCCAATATCAAACCCGGAAGCGCCCATCCAGTAAAGTCCTGCGATGCCAGTACCAGTGCCGCAGCGAACAGCGAATCGTCCTTTGCCCATCCCAGGGCCTTTCCGGCGAGAAACGTTATGATAAATACGGCAATGATTTGCCAGCATATGTTTATATAGCCGGCAGAAGTCGTCAGAGGAAACCACAAACCGGGATCCATCTGGCGGGCGAGAACGTACAGCGGGGACCCGTTGAAACCGTAATCACCCGCGAGGCTGCGGCCACCTTTCCATTTTCCCGCGGCGAATTTGACGTCTCTCTTAAAGCCGGTTATCTCTTCGGGTCGCAGTCCATCGCGCAAGATATCACTCGCTTCCTTTTTAACCAGGTCCTCTGATATGCAGAGTTCTCTGAGGTGCTCCAGTGGTTCCAGGGCGGAGAAGCTGATCCTGTTTTTTGTTAAAAGCTCTTGATAATAAAGCCTGTGCTCGCGTGGATCCGCCCGGAACATGGCGGGAGAATTTTTAAGGTCCCGGTAGGATATCTGTGGCATTTCGAGCGCTGCGGTAACTAATTTATAAAAGTCCGAATAGGAGCAGTCGTATTTGGCCCCAAGGTAATGGTGGATAAGGTTCGCGTGAACAATATTGGATTGCTTGAGATTCAACGAGAGGGCGTTGGCGATGCCGATGAGAATGAGAATACTCCATATGACCATCCTGATTCGAACAGACCGGATGTTGAGGTATACAATGAGCGAGGCCGTGGCGGTCAGGGCGGCGCAGATCAGTCGAGACTCTGTTGCGGTAAGATAATCCAAAGGTGATTCCCGGTTTTTATGCCTTGCAAAACGATCCGTTCTTAAGTAGATTTCCTCGCAGGCGGGAATAGTCTGTTTTAACCTATTTTATTGTATTAAAATAAGTTTTGGTATTTCCACCCTTTTCATGAATAATGCCGCTTATTCTATTTCCCGGGCTCGCGGTTTCATGTAAACCCGTTGTATGCTTTCCAGGAACGATCGTATCGGGAGTATGGCTCTGAAGATTTATAATGATTGCCTGAAAAAGGTTATAAGGCCCGCCAGGTATCTCGGGAACGAGCCGAACGCCGTGCGTAAGGACTGGAGGGGCGTCGATGTCCGTGTGGCCCTGGCGTTTCCCGACATCTACGAGATCGGCATGAGCCATCTCGGATCGAGGATACTCTACGAGGTCGTAAACGGTCTCGAATGGGCTCTCGCCGAGAGGATTTACGCGCCATGGGTGGACATGGAGGAGTGCCTGAGAGGAAGGGGGATTCTGTTGCAGTCGATCGAGTCCCGTCGCCCCCTCGCGGACTTCGACATCGTTGGTTTCTCCATCCAGCACGAGCTTGTGTACACAACCGTCCTGAACATGCTTGACCTCGGGGGGGTTCCCCTTACGGCCGACCGCAGGAGCGGCTGGGACACGCCCCTCGTGATAGCGGGGGGGCCATGCGCCTTTGCCCCCGAGCCTGTTGCCCCGTTCTTCGACGTCGTCGTTCCCGGGGACGGGGAGGAGGCCATCGTGAGGCTCATGGAGGCGTACCGGAGGTTCAGGTCATCCGGGAGGGGAAGAAGCGACCTCCTCGTTCACCTCGCGACCGAGAACGACGGCTTTTACGTGCCGTCCCTCTACCGTTTCAGCTACGGCAAGGGGCCGGTTGTAACGGGGGTTGAAAAGCTGCATCCCTCGGTCCCGGATACCGTGAAGAAGAACCTTGTTAAAGACATCGAGGGAGCGGGCTATACGCCCGCGCCCATTGTCCCCTTGATAGAAATAGTCCACGACCGCCCCGTGCTGGAGATACGGAGGGGGTGCGGACAGGGCTGCAGATTTTGCCAGGCGGGGATGACCTCCCGCCCCGTGCGGGAGAGGAGCGCCGACCGGCTGGTCCTCGCCGCCTCTTCGATGCTCTCCTCTACAGGTTGCGATTCCATCTCTCTGCTGTCGCTCTCCACCGGCGATTACTCGGGGATAGGGGAGCTTCTGGTGAAGCTGGGAAATGAGGCGCGGACGCGGCGCGCCACGATTTCCCTGCCCTCCCTGAGGGTCGAGACGCTGCTGTCGTGGGGAGACAGGGCGATGGCGGCACTGAAAAAGGGCGGGCTCACCCTTGCGCCCGAGACGGGGAGCGACCGGCTGAGGGCCATTATAAATAAATCGTCCTCGTCGGAAGAGCTTATCGAGGCTGCGGGAAAAATCTACGCCTCGGGCTGGCGCTCGATCAAGCTCTACTTCATCATCGGCCTGCCAACCGAGACGGAGGAGGACCTGGAATCGATAGCCCGGCTGGCGCGGCGGGTTTCACTCTCGAGGAGGGACGTGGACGGAAAGGACGGGGCAGTCAGCCTGAGCATCTCCTATTTCGTTCCCAGGCCCCATACCCCCTTTCAATGGCGGCCGATGGAGGAGATGGACGTTCTCTCCGGTAAAAGGTCCCGCCTTTCGGATATTTTAAGGAAGTCGAGGAGTAAGGTCCGCTTTCACGACCTCGGGATGAGCTTTCTGGAAGCGACCCTTGCCAGAGGCGACCGGCGCATGGCGGACGTGGTCCTCGGGGCCTGGCGAAGGGGATGCAGGCTCGAACCGTGGTCGGATATGTTCGACCTTCGAAAGTGGATGGAGGCGTTTGCCGATTCCGGCCTGGATCCCGGGGACTACGCCGGCGCGGCGCCGGGCTACGGAGACGTTCTCGCGTGGGACCACATCGATACCGGGTTAAGGAAAGATTTCCTGATAAGTGAAGACAGAAAGGCCGATGATGCTATAATGACGGGCGATTGCGTCTCGGGGGAGTGCAGCCTGTGCGGCGTCTGCGCCTCGTTCGACGCGAAGAACGTCATTGCAACTGAAAAGACGTTAAACGTGAAACGTTAGACGTGAAGAAAAAATCAAGACATGAAAACAATAAAAAGGCGATTATCCACGGATTATTGAAAATCCGGCTTATTGACGGCTACTGATTAAACTTGCTTGTTTCAGTGTCCTAAAAGCAAATGCAGATTGTGAGGTTATCATAACAATTGAGCATGTTTTTAATCCGTCTAATCCGCTTAATCCGTGGTTCCGTTTTTAATTCTTTTTTTAACGAAACACGAACGGCGATTTGCGAGATACGATAGAAGTACAATAAAGGAGGGTGCGATGGGTGAAGGTCTGAAGGGGATGTCGCTGGCAAAGGCGGGGTTGAAAAGGAAGCTCATGGTTTCCTTCGCGCTGATGAGTATAACCCCTATTCTCGCGTGCTGCTGCCTGCTTCTCTATTACATCCAGCCTCAGGGAGCCTCGATGTGGGTGTGGATGGTCAGCGTCGTAATTTTACTTGTTCTCCTTATCTCGCTTTTCGGTTTCTATCTCATGAAGGACGTGATAGTGAAGGTTATCCGCCTCGCCATCGCTGTGGAGAAGCTCTCGACCTGCGATGAAATAAAAGACATCGACATATCGGGCGAGGACGAGATAGGAGTTCTCGAGGCCTCTATCAACCGACTTATCCGGCGCCTGCACGAAAAAAAATGAATCATCGGATTTAATCCGCGGATTCATTTTTAGGAGGTGGGAATGGACGAGAAGACGCAGAGGGTGGGCGGGACAAAGCCCCTGGACGAGGAGAGCTGGAAAGCGCTCCCGGACCTCCTCCTCGGTCTCCGTATCGCTGTGACGAACATCACATTTTACCCCCCCGGCAGCAAACAGGTGATCGTGGCGCTGGAATCGGCGTTCTCCGGCCTGGCGAGAACGCTCGAGTCCAACAGGTCCCTTATCCTCGCCGAGTCGGAGGGAAGCCTCCTCGCCAACGGCCAGCCGCTCAGGGAAGAGCAGGCGAAAAAGATGGCGGGCGTCTTCCTCCAGAACCTCATCGACTGCCACATCAAGAGCGTGACCTTCAAGCAGGGGCTGGAACTGGATGAGCTGTTCGTCTTCCTGAAGGGCCTGGGTGAGAAGAAGTGGATGAAGGAGAAGGGCATCATTCTCTCCGAAGAGCTGGAGAAGAGCAATATTTACCACATCGGTATCGACGAGAAGATTTACGTGCCGATCGGCGAAGGCGACCTCGTCATAGAGAGGGCGAAGGACGTTCTCACCAAGTCGGGTGGCAGGATAGACGATGTCATGAGGGCTATTGACGAGGCCGCGGAGATGGTGGGGGCGGTCGAGGACGAGGCGGCCAGGGACAAGATCCGCGATGAGATCGCCAAGCGCATGCTCATGATGGACCCGTCCGCTTTCGCCGATCTGCTGAAGCGGAAGGACGGCGGCGAGACCCAGACCGCCAAGGAACAGGCCGTCTCGGCGTTTTCGGAAGAGAAGATCCGTGAGATCATCGCTGAACTTAGCGAGACATACATCAAGCTCAAGAAGTCGGCGGCTCCCGGCTCGACCGGTGCTGAGGAGATGAAGCGGATAAAAGAGGTCATCGAGAAGATACTCTCCCTCGCCGGCAAGAGCGCCGTTTCCATAGAGATGTACCGGGACCTGGTCAGGAAGGGGGTACTGGAGGAGGTTGTGAGCTGGGGGGACGTGAAGTCCGAGAGCGACCTGATGGGGAAGGCGGAGAAGCTCACGCACTGCGACCCCTCCGAGCTCGTCACACGGGATGCGCTGGAGGAGATTAAAAAGATCCTGGCGGAGCTGAACCTCCGGGATGAGACAGTGCTCGCGGAGAGGATCGTGGACACGCTTGGAAAGGGCCTGGCCTCGCCGACGGCCGATATACGCCTGAAGGTGGCAGAGGCCGTCAGCTTCCTCTCCCCGGAGATAGCCTCTTACGGATCCGGGGATATGGACGCCGGGCTTGTCGATATGCTCATCCGCGGCCTGGAGAAGGAGACGGATACACGCGTCTACAGGATCCTCGGGGGTCTCCTGTCGCAGATGGCAAAAAAGTCCATCAGGCAGATGGATTTCGAGGAAGCGAAGAAACCCGTAAGCATGTTCAGGAAGCACAAGAGGGCGGCCGGCTCGGGATTTCCAGAGAGGAGCAAGCTGGCGCTGGAGGAGCTGATGAGGATCGGCGACGAGGAGATCGCGAACCTCCTGATGGGGGAGCTGAGGAGCGGCGACCCGTCCAGGAGGGGGCCAGCGCACGATATCGTGATAAGACTGGATGAGGCTATTATCCGCCACCTCGTGGCCGCCATCAAAGAAACCGAGGAGCTCACCTGCAGGAAGTACCTGGCAACCGTTCTCCAGGAGCTCGGGGAGGAGGCCACGGCCCGGATCGTCGAGGAGCTCAAGTCCGACATGTCAGTGACCAGCAGTATACGCTTGATGGAGATCCTGGACGGAATGGAGAAGCCCGAGATCGCAATCGAGCTGCTTCGGGGGACGCTCTCTCACCCGCACCCCCAGGTCAGACACGAGGTCATCGGGACCCTCAAGCGGTTCGGCGGGAGCGTCGCCGGAGGGGTGCTTGTAAGGGCTCTGGACGACAGGAACTTCTACGTCCTCAGGTACGCAGTTCAGGCTCTCGGAGACGTGGGTTATAAGGAGGCGGCGGGCAAGCTCATGGCTATCAGCAAGGGAAAAGGGGATTTCTCCCGCGAGGAGAAAGACGCCCTCCTCGAGGAAATATGCGTCTCCCTGGGCAAGCTCCGGGAGGAGCGGGCGGTTCCCTTCCTGGCCACCGTTGCCAGAGCCAGGATGATGGCGGGATTATTAAAGAAGGGGTATTCAAAGAGCGTCAGGGTCGCCGCCGTCAGGGCGCTGGGCCGTTTCCGCACGGACGAGGCGCGGAGAGCGCTCGAGGTTCTGAAAAAAGAGAAGGATGCCGCCGTGAGGAATGCTGTCATCTCGGCTATCGAGGCGTGAAACTTGAAACTTGGAAGAAGAAATAAAGACATGAAAAACAACAAAAAAATTTATCCACGAATTTCACAAATACTTCGACAACGCTCAGCACAAGTTTTACACGAAGTGAATAACAGGAAGACGTTGAACGTGAAACGTTACACGTTACACGTTTTCCATTACACGCTTCACGAGATACGAATAACAAACCGCGGATTATTGACGGATACTGAAACAACATAACCTGCTTTAAATCCGTATAATCCGCTTAATCCGTGGTTCCGTTTTTAATTCTTTTTTTAACGAAACACGAACGGCGCTTCACGAGATACGATTCACGAAACATGCACACTTGTCCTGAGCGGAGCTAAAGGGACGAGGGACGAATAATTAATGTTCAATGTTCAATTAAAAGACAGAAAAGTTCTACCGCAAAGGCGCTAAGCCTGCACCGGGTTTGATCCGGCGAACGCAAAGGTGCGGCATATATTTTTTGCAAAAATGCAAATTTTACTTGAAATAGCCGCGTTGTTATGCTATAAAAACGTAAGGGAAAGCCCTTGTTCGGTGATGCAGGACGGCCATGAGACGCTATAAAAGAGTCATTAAGAAGAAACTTGGCCAGATGCTTATCGAGAGCGGCATCATAACCAAGGAGGAGCTCGATACGGCCCTCGCCGAGCATAAGCTCGGCGGCAAGCTGGTCGGAGAGACCCTGGTCGACCTGGGCTATGCTACCGAGGAGGAGATCACCGCGGCCATCTCCGCCCAGTACGGAATACCCTATTTGGCGCTCGATCATTACGAAATCGACCCCGTAACTATCAGGCTGGTGCCGGAACAGTTGGCCGTCAAACACCGGTGCATCCCCCTCGACAGAATGGGGGACGTTCTAACTCTTGTCATCGATAACCCCCTGGATGAGGAGGCGCGGAAGGAGATAGAGGAAGAGAGCGGCATGACGCTGCGGTGTTTCACGGCGACGTCAGCCGATATCCTTGGTGCCATCAAGAGGTGTTACGGCATCAAGATCCCCGAGCACGTCGACCTTGAAGAAGCGATGGCGGCAGAAGATGAGGGGGAGAAGATAAGCATTTTTACGATCAGTGAAAACGGGTCGGTGAAGGATAAGGGATAATGGCCAGAATGAAGAAAAAGTGGCTGACGGACTCCCTCCTGAAGAAGGGCCTGTTGAAGGAAGAAGACCTGAGGACGGCCCAGTCCATGCTCAAGGGGGACGGGGCCAGGATCGAAGATATCCTCGTCGAGAAGGGTTATGTCACGGACAGAAATATGATGGCCGTCACGGCCGAGCTTCTCAACATACCTTTCATAGACCTGACGAAGTACAAGATGTTCCCCGACGTGGTCGAGCTTCTATCGAAGGAAATGGCGACTCACTTGAGGGTGATGCCCCTGGCGCGGATAGGGGACGTCCTGAGCATGGCCATGGCCGACCCCCTTGACGTCGTGGCCCTGGACGACATGAAACTGGTCACCGGCCTCTCCATCTCCCCCGTCATAAGTACCACGATCGCTATCCGGGAGGCGATATCCAACTATTACGCCGATTTCTCCGGAATGGAGAGCATGCTCGAGAAGGCCGAGGCCCCGAGGATCGAGCTCAAGAGGGACCGCGACGACGAGGAGATCGATCTCGATGCGCTGGTCGGGAAGAGCGAGGAGTTCTCCATCGTCAAGCTGGTCAACCTGCTTCTCGTCCAGGGCATCAAGGCCAGGGCAAGCGATATTCATGTCGAGCCTTTCGAGAAGACTCTGCGCCTGCGGTACAGGATCGACGGGATCCTCTACGAGAGCTCGCCGCTCCCCAAGCACATGCAGGCGGCGATCGCATCGAGGATCAAGGTCATGTCGAACCTCGACATAGCGCAGAGGCGTCTCCCCCAGGACGGCCGATTCAGGATCAAGATACACGGGCGCGACATCGACTTTCGTGTTTCATGCCTCCCCACGTACTTCGGCGAGAAGGTGGTCATGCGTATCCTGGATAAGTCGGCGGTCGCGATGGACCTCGACAAGCTCGGGTTTCACAAGGAAGGGCTGGAGATCTTCCGTAAAGGGATCAGCTCCCCGTACGGCATGCTCCTCCTGACCGGCCCGACGGGCAGCGGGAAGACCACCACCCTCTACTCCGCGCTCATGGAGATCAACACGCCGGAGGTCAATATCATCACCGTGGAGGACCCCGTGGAGTACCAGCTCATGGGCGTAAACCAGGTCTCCGTCAAGCCCTCTATAGGGCTGACGTTCGCGGCGGGCCTGAGGTCGATCCTCCGACAGGACCCGGACATTATCATGATCGGGGAGGTGCGGGACCACGACACGGCGGACATCGCGGTCAAGTCGGCGCTGACGGGCCACCTGGTTCTCTCGACGCTTCATACCAACGACGCGGCCGGCGCCATCGCCAGGCTCGACGACATGGGCATCGAGCCGTTCCTCATATCGTCGAGCGTCATCCTCGTCGCCGCCCAGAGGCTCGTCAGGAGAATCTGCACGAGGTGCAAGGAGCCGGTCGAGGTCCCGGCCTCGGTCCTCAGGCACGCGCAGATGAAAGTGGACCATGACGGGAAATGCACGATCTTCCACGGGAGGGGCTGCAAGGCCTGCAACAAAACGGGTTACGCCGGGAGGTTGTCCCTGCTCGAGGTGCTTTCGGTGAACGACGACATACGGGAATTGATAATAGGCGAGGCGAACGCGTCCCGCATCAAGGCCATGGCGATGGAGAAGGGCATGAAGACGCTCAGGATGGTCGGCCTTGACAGGGTGATGGAGGGCCTCACCACGCTTGATGAGGTACTAAGGGTTACGGCGGCGGACTAAAAAACAAGGAATATCATGGCCATTTTCAAATACACGGCAAAGAACGCGATCGGGGAGGACATCGCCAGCACGATGGTGGCCGATAGCGAGGCGGCTGTCGCCCTCCAGCTTCGCCGCGAGGGGCTCACGCCGGTTTCCATAGAGATGGGGAAGAGCAAGATCTCCCTCCCCAAGTTGTCGAAGGGCGTCAAGAGCGACGAGATCGTCGTCCTCTCGCGCCAGATGGCCACGATGGTCGAGGCGGGACTTCCCCTTGTGACCAGCCTCTCCACCCTGCAGGATCAGTTGACCAACCCCACGCTGAAGAGAGTTATCACGACGGTCAGGGAGGACGTCGAGGGGGGGATGAGCTTTTCGGACGCCCTGTCCAGGCACCCGAAGATATTCAGCTCTCTCTTTACCAACCTGGTGCGCGCCGGGGAGGCCAGCGGGATGCTGGCGGAGATACTCGACAGGATAGCGTCGTACATGGAGGCGACGAACTCCCTCAAGAAGAAGGTTCGCGCCGCCATGATATATCCGGCCGTCGTCTCGGGAATGGCGATACTGATATCGGTAATCCTCATCATAAAGGTCATCCCCGTCTTCGGCTCGATATACGAGGACTTCGGGGCCAAGCTCCCTCTTCCGACCCAGATACTCCTCGATTTCAGCGCCTTCATGCAGAAGTGGTTCCTGGGTATCATCGTCTTCTTCATCGCGATGGGGTTTCTCGCCCGCGGCTACCTCAGAACCGAGAAGGGCCGGCTGGCCTTCGACAGGTTCCAGTTCAAGCTCCCTATCTTCGGCCCGCTCATCCAGAAGGTGGTTGTCAGCAGGTTTGCCAGGACGCTCTCGACCCTTATCCAGAGCGGCGTGCCCATCCTGAGGGCAATGGACATCGTCGGCAAGACCGCAGGCAACAAGGCGGTGGAGCTCGCCGTGAAAGTCGCCAGCGAGAAGATCAAGATGGGGGAGTCGATCGCCGATCCACTCGAGGAAACCGGCCTCTTCCCCCTCATGGTGACCAAGATGATAGCCGTCGGTGAGAAGACCGGAAAGCTCGACACCATGCTGGAGAAGGTGTCGGATTTCTTCGACGACCAGGTCGATTCGGCGATCGCCGGCCTGACATCGCTGATCGAGCCGATTCTGATAGGCTTCCTCGGCATAGTAATCGGGACCATCGTCGTGTGCATGTTCATGCCGATCCTCCAGCTGGCCAGCGTCGTCAGCGAGTTCTAAAGGATGTCAGGATGAATGCAACCGTAAGGAACAGGGAGCTGGTGAGACGTCTCACCTGGTTGATGCTCATCCGGCTTGTCCTCATTTCGGTCGTGCTCGCCATCGGCGCGCTCGTATTCCAGGAGGCCGGGCCGTACTATGTTATCGCCGCCTTCTTCGCCGCCACGATAGCCTACACCCTTCTCTTGAAGAGCGGTCTCGACCTCGGAATCCAGGGCTACATCCAGCTTATTGTCGAGATCGCCCTGATAACCTTTATCGTTCACATGAGCGGAGGCGTCGAGAGCATATTCGTCGGGTTTTATATCATCACAATCCTCTGCGCGAGCGTTCTCCTTCCGATGGGCGGTGGCATCGTTATAGCTCTTCTCGCGAGCGTCTCTTTCGGTGCCGTTGTCGCGGCCGAGGGGCTGGGGCTTCTGCAGACCACCTTCCACGGCGTCATCAACCCTTACGACGATCCTCCCTATGTCTTTTTCCTGCTTTTTTACCGGATTGCAATCCTCTTTCTCGCCGGCTTTCTCAGCGCCGATATCTCGCGCCGGTTGAGGGAGGCGGACATGGAGATAACCAAGCTCAAGGACCTCAACGAACTCATCCTCAGGCATATATCGAGCGGCCTCCTCACCACGAACAACACCGGCCAGATTATCCACGCGAACCGGGCGGCGGAGCGGATCCTCGAAAGCACGCGGGAGAATCTCCTTGGAAAGAGCTGGGGGTCGCTCTTCGGCCTCGACGGCCTCGGGCCTGACGAGTTGCATGGGCTGGTGAGCAGGGCGCAGAGCTCCATCGGGGCCGAGATAGACGTCGTTGCGAGAAGCGGCGCCGCGAAGCCGGTCGGGCTTTCCCTCTCCGACATAGAGGACGCGGACGGATCGGTTCTCGGGCAGGTGATCGTCTTCAGGGACCTCACGGAGATCAAGAAGCTCGAATCCAGGGCCAGAAGGAGCGAGAGGCTCTCAGCCGTCGGCGAGCTCGCCGCGGGCATAGCCCACGAAATCAGGAACCCCCTGGCCTCGATCAGGGGTTCGATCGAGGTCCTAAAGGAAAGGGGCATGTTCAACAGCAAGGACGAGGAGCTTGTTAAAGTTATATTGAAGGAGTCGGACAGGCTGAACCAGATTATCCAGGGCTTCCTGGATTACGTGCGGACGCCCCCCCCGACTTCCAGGGCGGTGGAGATAAACGACCTGGTGGACGAGATCGTCATGCTTTATAAGAACAGCGATAAGGTCGGCGACCTGATAAGGATCGAGAAGCGGCGCGGGGCGGAGCGGCTCATCGTCTTCGGCGACGGCGACCAGTTGAAGCAGGTACTGTTAAACCTCATGGACAACGCGATAGAGGCCATGCCCGACGGCGGGGACATGCTCGTGTTGTGCCGGGGGAAGGGTGAGACGGTGGAAGTCGAGATATCGGACACCGGCGGGGGGATCAGCGCGGGTGAAACGCGGCTGTTCGAGCCCTTCTATACCACGAAGTCCCGGGGGATAGGCATCGGCCTGACTATAGCCGAGAGGATAGTGAAGAATCACGACGGCAGGATCGACGTCCGGAGACGGACGGGTGGTGGGGCCGTCTTTATCGTCGTTCTCCCCCGGCACAGGACAACACCCGAATAAATACGCGGCCGTATTCAAAAAGGCGGATTGCAAATGAACAAAGGCAGAGTGCTTGTCGTTGACGATGAAGAGAGCCTGGTCCGGGTAATCAAGGCCATGCTCGCGAATGAAGGATACGAGATCGACTGCGCCTACAGCGGGGAAGCGGCGGTCGACATACTTCACTCGAAGGACATGGATATCGTGATAAGCGACCTGAAGATGAGCGGTATGGACGGCATGAAGGTCCTGGAGAAAGCCAGGGAGATAAACCCGGCCGTCGGATTTATCATGATAACCGCGTTCGGGACCCTGCAGAACGCCGTGGAGGCCATGAAGCGCGGCGCCGCGGATTACATCATCAAGCCGTTCGGCATGGATGAGCTCAGGCTGCGCGTCAGGCAGCTCATGGGGAGGAAAAGGCTTGAGCTGGAGAACGTCGAGCTAAGGAAGGAGCTCAGGAAGCAATCCCGGTTCGAGGGGCTGGTGGGATCGAGCGAAAAGATGCAGGCTGTTTACGATATCGTCAGGAAGGTCGCCCCCACAGACAGCACGGTGCTCATCTACGGCGAGAGCGGAACCGGCAAGGAGCTGATCGCCCGCGCCCTTCACTTTCACAGCAGGAGGTGCGACGGTCCGTTCGTTGCTTTCGGCTGCGGCACTCTTCCGGAATCTCTCCTCGAAAGCGAGCTGTTCGGGCACGCGAAAGGCTCGTTCACGGGGGCGATAAGGGACAAGAAGGGGCTCTTCATGGCGGCGAGCGGCGGGACGATATTCCTCGACGAGATATCCGCCACGGGCCCGGGGATACAGATGAAGCTTCTACGCGTTCTGCAGGAGAGGGAGATCAGGCGGGTGGGGGACACGAGGAGCGTCAAGGTCGACGTGAGGGTCCTGGCCGCCACGAACGAGGATCTCAAGAATAAGATGGAGCGGGGCGAGTTCCGCCAGGACCTCTACTATCGCCTGAGCGTTATACCCATCGATCTTCCCAGGCTGGCGGAGAGAAGGGAGGATATTCCCCTCCTCGTCAAACACTTCCTGGAGAAATACTCGGGCGGCCCGGAAGGAAAGGAGAGGAAGATGGGACCCGAGCTCCTCGAAATCCTCATGAGCTACGACTGGCCGGGGAACGTCAGGGAGCTGGAAAACGTCATCGAGAGGTGTGTCACGCTGAGCGACGGCCACATCTTCCGGATTGCGGACATCCCCGATCGAATCGTGGAGTGCTCGAGGAAGCGCGAAAGGAAGCTGAAGGCCGCGGTCCATGAATTCGAGAGGAACTACATAAAGAAGGTACTGATGGAGTCTGCCGGGAACAAGCCCCTCGCGGCCGGTATCCTTGATATAGACCTGGCGACCCTCTACAGGAAGATCGACCGCCTGGGCCTCTCGCGGGAAGAGAATAAGCAAGAGGCAGGATAAAAGATAAAAAAGATGTAGGATACAGGATAAAAAAATACGAATAACCAATTTTTAATTATCGAGGGGTGAAACTTAATAACAAACGTGAAGCGTATCTCGTGAAGCGCCGTTCGTGTTTCGTTAAAAAAAGAATTAAAAACGGAACCACGGATTAAACGGATTATACGGATTTAAAAAATGCTTAATTGCTATGATGACCTCACAATCTGCAATTGCTTTTAGGGCCCTGGAACAAGCTGGTTTAACCAGTCTTAACAGACTGGGTTGTTAATCCGTTTAATCCGCGGATAATCGCCTTTTTATTGTTTTCATGTCTTGATTTTTTCTTCACGTCTAACGTTTCACGTTCAACGTTTCACGTCTTCTCGGTTCATTATTTCCATACTTCCATGTTTTCACTTTACCTTCGTGCCTTGGTGTCTTCGTGGCTCATTATTCGTATTTCGTACTGCGTACCGCGTGTTTTGCATCCTGAGCCTGCATCGTGTTTTTGTATCCTGCATCCTGCATCCTGTTTCTTTTTTCAAGTTTCACGCCTCTATAATTGAGCGTTGGTTATTCGTCTGTCGTCCCTCGTCCGTCGTCCCTCGTTTTTCGTCTCTTCATTGCAGCGACGGCGAGGGCGAGATTTTTCCGGGCATCCGGGTAATCACCATCCAGCCGCAGGACCTCCCTGTATTCGTCCGCCGCCCCCTGAAAATCACCCTTCCTGAAATAAGCGTACCCCAGGCAGAAGCGGGGGCGGGGGTCCTCCGGGACGATCCGCGTGCATTTCCGGAGGAGCCGGACCGCCTCGCCGGTCTTGCCGGTAACCGCGTATAGGTTGCCCATCTCGAGGATCGAGTTCATCTCGAGGTGGGTCTTCTGAGATTCCCTTATCGCGGTCTTTGCTTCTTCGTAGCGCTTCATCTTCGAGAGACACGAGCCCATGTAGAAACGGGCGACGCCGTTGTGCGGCTCCCTCTCCAGCGCCTGCTCGAAGAACCTCAGGGCCGTCCCCGGCATGTCCTTGTTGTAGGCGCGGATACCCCTGGTGAAGAGCTCCTCGGCGGAGAGCCTGTTTATGGAATATTTGATCGTCAGCGCAAGGAGAAGTATTGCCGTGAGGGCCAGGCATAACCTCGCCGTTTTCCCCTTCGCCCGAAGCTCCACTCTTTTAGACGTTCGCTGGAAGGAGAGGCAGATGCCCGCAAGGACGAAGAAGAGGAAACCCGTCGCCGCAAACCTGAGGGGGAAGCCCGTCAGGGATAGCGTGGCGAAGCTCACGACCGCCGCTCCCGGCCCGGCGCCGGCCGGCCCTCCCCTGAAGGCGCTCCACGCGCATGCCGCGACCAGGATAATAAACAGGATCGCTGCAGGCACGCCCTCCTCGGCGGCAAGCTGCAGGTACTCGTTGTGCGCCATCTTCAGAATCCCCGTGGCGGAAATCCTCGTCCCGGCGTCATCCGTCCCGTCGAGCACCTTCGCCTGGAAGTCCAGGTAAACGAGGTTGAGAGAGCCGGCGCCCCATCCCGTAACCGGCTTCTCCTTTATCATCTCCGTGATGCCGCGCCACGCGAGGAGGCGCCATTGTACCGAGTCCTTCCCGGGCCGCGCTTCCTTCATGGTCAACGTCGCCGTAACAAGTACCGCGACGACGGCGAGAACGAGCGCGGCGGCAATAAGCCGTCCGGCGGACCTGACACGCCGGCCTGCGGCCGCCGCGATAAGGGCAAGTACGCCCACACCCGCGCCGAGCATCGCCCCCCGCGACCGGGACACAAGCAGGGCGGCCCCGCATACGGCCAGGGCGATGAAAACAGTAACCAGGAGCTTTCTGCTCCTTGCGCCGGAAAAAATTACAAGGCCCAGGCCCGCGGGGATGACGATTGCCAGGTATCCTCCCACGTGGTTGGGATTGCCCAGGGTGGAATAAATCCTGTACTGCCCGCCGGCCAGCGGTAGAGGGTCGATGAAGAAATACTGGAGGATCGCTATTCCGCCCATAACGGCCCCGCCGAGCAGGGAGGCGAGGACTATCCCGTTGATATCACGCCCGGTAACCTGGGAGGCGGAAAAGAAAATAACGAGGTAGGAGAGCCAGGTGAGGATCTCTCCGGCTGCTACGTGGGGGCTCGGAGTGTAAGCGAGGGATACGAGGAACAGGATTACGATGAGGACAAGGGGAAGCAGTCCGGGCTTGAGGGCCAGGAAAGTCCCCCTTCCGGCGGCTGCCGAAATAAGCGGTATAAAAAGCAATAGCGCTGCCGCCTGGAGAAGCAGAAGCTCCTTCGGAAGCGTGAACGCGTTCTTGAAAAAGGGGAGGAAGTAGAGGCATACGAGGAGCAGGAAGAGTGAAAGGACCCGCCGTCTGTAGCATTCTACATGCATGGGAAATACATTTACCCACGAATCATCGGAAATTTCCACGAATTTTTAAAATAATCACGGGGCGGGCAAAAAGGAATGACCGTTGACCCGCGCGGTATTTGCAATTTGATAAAATTAACTTAACCAAATGTCGCAAAACTGCGAAATAATTAACACCATCTTGCGGGGCCCGGCTAAACATGCCTGGTTGTAACGCATTAAGCTGCTTGTAATTGCGATTATTCAGGTGCGCCGCGCCAATATTGGCATAAAAATTGCTTCGTTACTAAAGGGGTTATTTGTATAATTAAATTTTGCGGGGAATAAAGGAAGAAATGAAAAAGGGCGGTTTTACCCTTGTCGAGATCATGATAGTGGTCGCCATCATCGGCCTCCTCGCGGTGCTCGCCATACCCAATTTTATCAAGGCAAGGGCAAAGACCCTGGCCAACCAGTGCGTCAACAACCTCAGGCTCATCCAGTCGGCCAAGGACCAGTATTCCTTCGAGAACGCCATCACCTCGACCGTTATCCCGGCCGAGGCTGACATCGAGGTCTACCTGAAAAACAGCGTGATACCCTCAGAGCCTACCGGCAGTTCCTACAGCATAAACGCGATCAACACGAACGCCATGTGCAACTCCGGCCTCAAAGGCCACACGCTTTAAGCGTGAAGCGTGTCTCGTGAAGCGTGAAGCGTATCTCGTACAGCGTTCAGAAAAGAGTTGTTTTTATCCTGTCAATCTTGTTATCCCGTCTAATTTTTTTTCTATTGTTTCTTTTTCTCCGTTTCACGTCTTCTCGGTTCATTATTTCCATATTTTCATTTTCCCAACTTTTTTGCATTATTGCAAAAAAGGCCGCTTTATATCGCAGCGATGCAAAAAAATACGCAGAAAAGACGGACATGAAAGACGGTGATCAATATTTTTAACAGGCTGTAAGAAAACCGTTTGCAGAGTAATAAGCCTTCTTTTCAAGAGGTGGCATGAAAATTGCTCAAAGTAAAGCGTGAAATGGAAAATCAACTCGGAAAGGAGGTGAGATAGAATGAAGAGAGGAGGTTTTACACTAGTAGAGATTATGATCGTGGTTGCCATTATCGGTCTCCTGGCCGCAATCGCCATACCTAACTTTATAAGGGCGAGAACAACAACACTGGCCAACAAGTGCGTCAACAACCTGAGGCTCATACAGGCAGCCAAGGATCAGTACGCGATTGAGAACGTGGTGGATGATGCCGTGGAGCCGAGCTCAGCGAATGTCCAGGTGTATCTCAAGAACGATACGATACCCGTAGAGCCTACGGGCGGTTCATACACGATCGGCGCCATCAACACGAACTGCACCTGCAGCGTCGGCGGTGCGCACGCGCTCTAATCGCGGTTGTACTTAACCTAAACCAGCAGCACAAAGAGGCAGCAAGCCGAGAGGCTTGCTGCCTCTTTGCTGGAAAAAAGAAACGCCCGCTCCCTGTTGCCTCATAAATAAAAGTACTCGAAACACCATTCGTTGACTCATTGAAAAATGTACTCCAAATCTTCTGCTTCTTGTTCCTCTTCAAACTCGCTCTTCCCCTTCTTTAAAATTACTTCTTC